>Ga0099824_1004959_pt1 | contig 18933 bp, 13 predicted proteins | sample SiratrowhiteBW_FD_76837 | JGI IMG/M metagenome (GOLD analysis project Ga0099824, IMG submission 76837) | Root nodule microbial communities of legume samples collected from California, USA - Siratro white BW | ecosystem: Host-associated > Plants > Roots > Nodule | place: USA: California... | reverse complement strand
GATAGCCAAACTGTCTCTGAGCCAAAACTGGATTATTGTTAATGCAACCTTTCGTACCTATGAGAGGCACATTAGGAAAACTAGCACAGCTATAAATGAGACTCCTTCTTTATTGCCACGATGGTTGCCATAAGATATTCTTTTGATTCAAACGAGCTAAAGATTGAGCCCATTCTTTAGAACCTCTTATCTCCAGTTTCTTTCGAGTCACCAACTCTATCGGGCATCTAACCCCTATCACATTATCCCCAATGCGAGCCATCATGTATATTTATATTTCTTTATATTCTTTTTCCTTTTCTTTAACAGAAATAAAAGTAATTTAGGTAAAAGGATTAAAAAAAACGTTTTTATAAACAAGCTTTTAAAAAAAATAAAAATATTATACTCCAAATAGTTTTAAAAACAATTAAAAAAATAATAATAAACAAAACATTTTTAAAAATAATAAAAATATTTAATTTCAATAAAAAAATATGAAAAATAATTTAAAAAATTTTAAAAATAAAAAACAATTTTTAACACAATTTTAAAAATAAAAAAAATACAAAAAATAGTTTTAAATATAAAAAAACATATAGCAGTTTTATAACAATAAAAACAGGTTTTAAGGAAAAAATTTAAAAAAAATCTATAAACAAAACAATTTTGAAAATTAAAAATATAAAATAATTTTTAAAAATAAAATATATCAAACGTAAAAAAAATATATAGAAAAAATATAGTTTTTTCAAAATAAAAAATATAAAATTTTCACAAAAAATTAAAATATCAAACATCACTAAACAAATTTTTAAAATAAAACTACGTGTACCCTAATTTTCTATGATGTATAGAGATACGTAGGACCAAGGTCAAGCCTTATTAGGTCTAAATAAAAATAAGAAAATATTTTCTTTGTTTATTAGCTTTGTATTTGTATTCATTTTTATAAATATACTTGTTTGTTTTTGTTAGCACCAGGAGATGCTATATTGATTTGATGAAGCCAAACCAATTACAACTAAAGCTGCTGAGTTAATTTGTAGAAACCAGCCAAGTTGACCAAGTCAAGATCGAGTGCTTTCAAGTGAAGATGAATGGAGTTTGCATGGAGATTGAAGTTTTTGGGTCTAGGCTTTAGGTGGTATTAGTGTGTCTAGATTGAGGTTAAAAACTGTGATGATAAATGTGTTGATCATTAATAAGCTCCACTGTGAAAATTGGCTTTAGCAAGATTTAAAAAAATATCATTAAAATCAGATTTTAAATTTTGATAAACCATTTTTACTGTCTTTTAAAATTTAATCGACTGAGTGTCAAATCAATCGACTAAAGTTTGACAGTTGTCACTACAGCTGTTTATATAGCTGGTGCGTTTTCAAAAGAATAAAAGAGAAATGTTTTTTTACATACTACTCTGATTGAGTTGAGATTTTACAAGCAAGAGAAAGCGCTACCACACTTTTTGATATCAAGATCAATTTGGAGTTTTTCAAAGAATTCATCAAGAACTGAATTTGAATTTCTGCATTTTGCTGGAGCTTTGAAACTGACTGCACATTTCAACATCATTGGTCTGACCTCAGCCTAAGCACTCTATACTTGTTTCTTCTTTCATTACTGATCTGTTGTATAAAGTTGCTTTTGTTAGTTGATTTCTGTGTAAATCTTTCAACTGTGTTAAAACTGCTACTGTGTTATTGAATTACTGGAGTGTAATTCGTTGTACAGTGACTCTGTACTGGTGGTTTGCCTACTGTAGGGAGCAATGTGAGGTGTTTCTTGGTTATACAGTGGATTCTATATAACTGTGACTTGCTGTAGGTTTCAGCAAGGGTTTTCTTGAAACACACAGTGGGTTCTGTGTGGTTTCTTGGTCTGCTGTAGGTTCAGCAATGGTTTGCTACAGGGAGCAGTGAGACATTTCTTGGTTATACAGTAGATTCTGTATAATTGTGACTTGCTGTAGGTTTCAGCAAGGGTGTTCTTGAAACACACAGTGGACTCTATGTGGTTTCTTGGTCTGCTGAAGGTCCAGTAGTGGTTTGTTGCGGGGAGCAGTGTGTTCTTGTTGTGAGCAAGTGTTGTAAACTTGATCAGTTTGATCATTTTTAGTGAAATCCTTACTGTGGAGTAAGGGACTGGAAGTAGCCTGTCTTGTTGGGTGAACCAGGATAAAAATCTTTGTGTTCTTGAATCTTCTTTGTCTATCTTGATCACTAATTAAATTGATTGGTTCACTGTGTGCTATAAACTGTTTTCAGAATCAATAATTGGACTCTATTGGTTTAGGACTTAATAATCTTTTAATAATTGTTTCTTTTATAAAAATAATTTAAATTTTTGATTGGTTCTTAATAATTGAAACTGTCAACTGGACTGAATCTGACCAGTTCATTATGTGCTGTTAACTTCTTTCTGTTTCAGTGTAGTTAATTAGATCACTTCCGCAGTTGCATTTGAATTAAGTCTAACTAAAGCATTTGAATTCTGATAAATCTGTTTGGTTTGTTGTATTGTGTTGTGACTTGATTGAGTTATGTTTACTGATTCATTCTACTGCACTGTTCAGTAAAGTCAATAAAGATCCAGAAAACTGACTTGCATTTTCTTAAAAGATTAAATAGTTTTGAAAAAGATTTTGAAATCCAATTCACCCCCCTCTTATATTTCAGCCAAAACAGTTTCTTACAGTTTTTATTATTTGCTATAATTACGGGAAAAATAAAAAAAAAAAACCTACACTTATTGCTGCTCGTTTGATTAAGGGTACCGTCTTAGGATAGACGTTGTGGGCTGCTAATACCTTCCCCACACGTAACCGGCTCCCGAATCTTTGAATCTGGTTCGTAGACATTTTTATTTTTGGTTTTTCTATGGTTTTCCTAAATAAACTATGGTGGCGACTCCAATCTCAATTTAAATATTTAAAAATAAACTTTTTATCGCCTCGTTGTGATCCCGGTTGCGACGGATGACAACTCCACTAGGGACTATTTTAGAGAGTCAAACCAATTTAATTAAATGAGTAGTGAAATTAAAATTTGTGTGGTCTTCTAATGTTTATTTTTCCCTTTTTTGTTTATTTTTTTTGTAAATAGTATTTGTTATTATTTATATTATTTGTATATATTGTGTGTTATTTTTTAGGATAATTTTTTTATGCTATATAATGCTTGTGTATTGCGGCAATATTGAACCCTAGGGTAGAAGACATGTTATATATATATATATGTGTGTGTGTGTGTGTGAGTGTGTGTGTGTTTGTGTATGTGTGCGTTAGTACTTTTACAAGACTAATGATTTGATGAAGCCATGCAAGACATGTCCAACAAGGCAAAGCAAGCAAGCAATTGGATGTGGTATAGGTCTTGGTCTGGTGTGAGTGGGTTTAGGCTTGATTGGCAAAGAACCTATGCATAGTCAAGGAGAAATCCAACAACACAAAGGTCTAAAAGTGTTTAAAATGTTAAACTAAAGAGTTAGCTAAGTTTTCGATTAAACTGGTTTTTAAATATTGTACTGGGATCAAATAAAGCGATTTCCGTTTTCATGAAATCGAGTTATTCGATGTCTGGCAGAACTGAATTAACGGTTTTTTTTTTGAAAAATTGAATTGGCGCCTTTTCGTCTATAAAAACAGTGAGTTTTCTAAAATGCGCCATAACACAGATACAAAAATAGAGAATCATTACAGCAGAAAAACCAGTGAGAAACACTTTTGTGAAATTGAGAGTTCTTGAGGAAAATCAATTGAGGCTTTTTGTTGAAGAGTAACGTTTGACCCATTCTGTGCTATTGGAGTTCTTCAAAACTGTGCAAAGGCCTCTTCTGTGCGCCAATAAAGGAGTTTTATTTTTCTTTACCATTCTTGATCCCTTTCTGTATCAAGATTTGTGTAAATTGGTTGCAAATCTGTGAAGCTGTTGAAACTGTGTATTGTTGTAGGCTATAGGTTTAGCTTGTGTGTGATTGCTGACTTGAGTAGGGACTACGGGGAGTAGGTGCTCATTTCAGTGGGTGTTTGATTCTTATGGGGAGTAAGAATTGTGTAATTGTTTGTGTGTAAACAATTGACTAAAGTTAGTGAAATTTTCTTTGCTTAAGGGGCAAAGGAGACTGGACGTAGCCCTTGAGGAAGGGTGAACTAGTATAATTGACTGTGTTCTATTGTTCTTCACCCTTCTCTTTCAATTTTGTATTGTTCTTGCACTGAACATTGTGTTTAATTGAAAGATTGAATTAATTTCTGGTAATCTTGATAAAACTGGTTTAAGTTTTCTGTTGGATATTGATTAGTGAATTATAACTTGAATTCGGTGTTGGTTCTGATAAATCTGTTGTAGCTGTCAATGAAATCTTGCTTAACAGATTGTTTCTTTTCAAATTCTGTATTACATATAAGATTCTGAATCTAATCTGAAAGTTGTTATGTACTGTTAGGTATCTGTGTTTCTGCATACTTGAGATTTCATTACTGCAGTGTGATTCTTGACACTCTTGCTGCAAGAATAGTATTTTGTTCTTGTGTTGATATTGAAATTAATTGATAATTGACTTTGGTTTGATTAATCTGCTGCAAGTTGAATAATCTGTTATACAGCTTATCTGTTTTACAAAAAGTTTTCAAATTGAGATTGACTATAATCAAATCTGATTTAACATCAATTTTCTGCACAATCAAGTCTTAAACTCTTGTGTGACATTCTTTATAGTTGGCACTTTATATTGATTCATTTTAGTATATGCATTTGCTAGTCTAATTGAGTAATTCTTATCAGTATTAGTAACTTCTCATTGACTGTGTGTACTGCTTTCAGTTTCATATTGTTTGTGCATATATACTGTTCTTATTGGTTTAAAAATCTTGATTGTGTTCAATTGTGAAAATCATTCATTTGCTTCTTACTATGCATTTTAAATAAATCAATTTAGTCGTACTTGAAGCCAATTTATTTTCTGTTGTACCATATATTCTTTATCATTGAGATTCATTAAAACTTTTCTGTTTGCGAAAACTGTTTTCTGTGCTTTAAAAATTGAAAAATATTTCGAAGTTCAATTCATCCCCTCTTGAACTCAGCCAAATACGTTTTCAATCTGCTTGGGAATTTTCTGGTTATTTTGCAGGTGGGGGTTGGGTATGCATTATTCTCCCTTCACCCACACACCTTTGCATATCATGAGTGGGGCCTTATACCCGGGTTTGTGAAGCTTAGAAATAGAAGAGTTATGTAGCAAAATTGGGTGGATGTACGTCCTAACCCAGGTGTGCGAAAACTCTAGCTAGAGTCTGTTCCCTTTATTTTTCATGTCCATAAAGATTGTCATTACTGACTGATATGGATGTGTGGTAAAGGGGGTCATAGCTCTAGTGACCTTTATTAGGAAATTAGGATAAGCCACCCTTTGTGAGTACATTTACATGCTTAGAACTTAAGCCTCATTAGGGCAAACCCTAATTAGGGCACTAAGGAAGATTTTTTGCAGCTCAATTATCCACTGTCATTCATTACCAATAAATGTTAAAAAAATTAAAAAAAAATATCAATCTCATTTTTTTTCTCTGCATACAATACTTTTTTTTTTGAAAAAATCAATCTCATATTTTTTTAAAAAGTTGTGAGAGTGGTCTAAGAACAACTCTGGTTAGGAAAGACTTGGTACTTAAGCAGTCTAATTGCGACTCACCTCTTTTTTATGGGAGTTTATTTAGTAAACTTTCAACTCTTTTACCTTAAAAAAAAAAGAGTGAGATTTTATTTTTTCTTTTTTTCTATTCATAAATATCAATCTCATTTTTTTTCTTTTAAAAAATACTAGTCTCATTTTTTTTATGAATTAAATATTTTTTGTAAAAAAATATAACAAAATTGATATGTGAAAAATAAAAAACACTAATCTCATGCATCACATTTTTTTCTCTAAAAATAATAATAAAAAAACATTATACAAAAATAGAAAAAACATTAAACATCCACATACATTACATATTTTCATTTTTTTTCTAAAATAGAACTTAGGGTAATAAAATAGAAAACATTAAACATTTTTGTCCTACATGTATTACAAACTTTCTAGGATTCAAACCTAAAACATTATATATATAAAATATTTTTTTTTTACATATTGCCTTTTTTTCAAAAAAACAAGTCAAAGAAATGCGATCATGCATCCGTTCATACAACATTAAAAGAAAAGTCAAAATAAATTTTCATTCATTAATACATCCCATGATATTGAAAAAAAAAAAATTATAGTTTCATTCATGCATTCATTATTATTTAAAAATAGTATGAAAAGGATAGTATCCATTCATTTATCATACATTATCATTTACAAATTCATACAAAAAAAATCATAGAAGAAATCGGGATTCATTCATTCATACATTCACCTACTACTTCTCATAAAATCTATTCTCATCTAAAGTTTCATGTGTCATACATCTATTCTCATTTAAAGTTTAATAAATCATTCATGTAATCTCAATGTAAATAATACACAGGCCTTCCCATTCAATAAAGTAAAAATATACATATGCATTTTCATATCATTGTTCCCTAAAAAAAATTCAAGAAATAAAAATAAAAAAAAAGTTCTTATTAATTCATACATGTATTCTCATTCAATAAAAAAATAGAAAAAGTTCATACATGCATTTTCATATAGTTATTTATTCAATAAAAATATGCATAATCATTTATAGGACTTCATGCATATGACCGTACACTCTTGAACCCATATACTTCAAAAGAAAAAAAGGAAATGAGAATTGTCTTAAAATTTTTTTGAAAAACATCATCACATACTCATACAAGACATGTTGTTATATTTATTCTCTTTTTGAAAAATTCTACATTTTGGTTTTTCAGTTGAACTATAACTTTGAGCATATGCAATGGAATTTAATATGGAACCTGAGAGGACCCATGAGGTTGGAGACTTGAAGAAGAAATTGAGAGTCAAGGTCTTGGAGAATAATCTGGTTGATCTTAGAGAGCTAGGGCAAAAGCTGAGGGCAGTATAAAAAACCATTTTTAGGAACTGATAAGGAAACTTGTTGGGATTGTTGGAAGTGCAAGTACAAATACCTGCCATTACTGCCCTAGTCCAATATTACGACCATCCGCTGAGGTGTTTTACCTTTTGCGATTTTCAGTTGGTGCCAACTTTTGAAGAATATGCACAAATCTTGGATATTCCAATATGTAATGTGATACCTTATCAACATTTGGATCAACCTCTCTCCATGTCTACTCTCTCAGCAATTATGAGGTTGCATACGAGGGATTTAGAAGACAAATTTATCTTTGAGGACCGAAAAGGATTTTCTATGAGTTTCTTGGCAGAATATTTGCATCAGTTAAGCGAGGAAAGGGATTGAGAGGTTTTCATGGATGTTTTTACTTTGGCTCTCTTTGGAATTATGCTGTTCCCCAAGACTGAACGTTTTATGGATAATTCTGCAATCAGTGTTTTCATTGCTTATAGGACTCGGTGTGAAAGCCCAGTCACTGCAATCTTGGTTGATACATACTTAGCCCTTAACTTGTGCAATCTGAAAAAAAGGACTCGGATGGTATGTTGTTTACCAACTTTGTTTGTTTGGCTAGCTTCGCGTTTTGAGGAAAGAGTGGGAATCAAATGTCCTGTAGAATCCGTCAAGCAACAAAAGCTAGAAGTGAAAAGCAATGATGAATGGTCTCAATATATGGCGAGTTTAACTCAGGAAAAAATTGAGTGGTAGCTAGCATGGCAACAACGATCCCAATTGACATATCAATGTGCCGCTCCTAGGTACTAAGGGTTGTATTAACTACAATCCAGTATTGGCTCAAAGGCTGTTCGAACATCCGATTAGAGGGGCTCCTACCTCCTTTGTTGTAGAGCATCTTTTATTTTTATATAAATATGGTTTAGCTGATGAGATAATACCAAGGATTCGGAGAGCTTGGGATAAGAAGGTCATCATGGGGAAAGATACTAGACCATATGCTATGCATATATAGAGAAACCATATCAGCATTGGTTGGCGGAACGAGTTGAAACAGTTAAACTACCTTTCAGATTGAATTCCCCTACTTTATTAGAAGAGGAGTCAGAGAGAGAAGAAGAGTCAGAAAAAATAAGATAGTTGAAAGGGAGATTGAAGAATTGAAGGGCGAGAATATAAGGATTGTAAAGAAACTGAAGCGGGAAGGAAAACACACGCAAGATCCGACGAAATTTGGATGCTGCTAATGCTGAGCTATCAAAAAAGAACCGAGAAATAGATTAAGCTTTCTCTATAATGAGTAAGTGGAAAGATCTATATGATGAGTCTAGAAGAGAAAATGCAAAAGTGTTAGAGAAATCCCATGACCTCCAAATTCGTATTAATGATATGGAGCATTTGGTCGAAGAATGGGAAGGTAAAGCAAATAAAGAACGTGAACAACGACTAGAAGAAGAGGTAAATTACACAGCTAAGATCGTTCAATTAGAGGAATGTCTAGAGGAGCGTGAGCTGACTCTTGGGTATTGGAAGATCTATTTTTCCCAGTTGGCTTCATTGGCTAATGGGGCAATTGAAGATGTTCCAAGAATGTTAATGGAAGCTGATGTATCTCTGATGTTCCGCACAATACCAAAGGAAGTAGAAAGCTTCATAGAGCATTGCAAGTGGTTGGTGGGGTTGATGAAGGAAATGGTTGCCCGTAGTAGGAATTAGCTAGCTTGTTTTTCCTTTCTTGTTTATGACACATGTAATAAAGTTGTCATTGGACAATAGTTACTTTGTTTTCCTTTCTTGCTTTGAATACATGTAATAAAGTTGTCAGTTGACAACTCGTTTCTCATTAATGAATAAGACTCAAATTCCTATTAATTCTCCATGCGTATGCTACAATTCTTATAGTTCATGGTCTTTTTTATTTCTTTTCCATTTTGCATAATTTTTCAATCTTTGCAATTAACTTCATGTTTGTCTCCTAATCCTTTTGTAAATAAACACGGAAAATAATAATAATAATAATAAAACTAAAACTGAATAAAACAATTTTTTTGACAATAATATCTTTGTGTCTGGTATTTTTGCACCTTTTTTCTAACGTTTTAAATAAAATAACAGAAAAGACGTAATAACGGCTAAATTTTCGCAGCACCCATACAGAATTTGCGCAAATCGCAGAAGGATGGAAAACTTGGGTGAAGCAGTGGAATCTGTGAAAAATGATCTCAACCAACTGAGAGATCAAATGAAAGACCAAATGGCTCAGATACTTGAAGCCTTAGCTACTATGAAAAGCACTAGGGAAAGTCCAGAGGTTAGAAATGAAGAAGTAACCTCTTCCAATCCTGTGATGCAACAGATTGGAATGGTCCGTACTAATGTTGCTTCGGTACCTAGACTTGATCATACTGGATGGCGTCCATATGGTCTTCCTTCAAATTATACCGTACCTTATGAGGGTCAACCAGAGCAAAAACAACCACCACCACTTATTTTAGTGAATCCATCAGGGACACCTGTAAATCAGCAAGAATCAGTCCATATGCAACCAAATGTTGGCATAACTGGAACAAATGTTGAGGGTCCAGTAGTCCTTACTGCTACACAACCCATTGTTCAACCTCATGTTTTGCAAGGAATGTCCCATGATGCGGAAGAAGCCAAGAACAAGTTGGAGTTTCTAGAAGAAAGACTCAGAGCTATTGAAGGAGGAGGTAGTTTTGGATTCGGGAACGTTGCAAGTCTATGTTTGGTGTCTGATATTGTGATTCCTCCCAAGTTCTAGGTACCCGAGTTTGAGAAGTATAAGGGTGCCTCATGCCCAAAGAATCATTTAACTATGTATTGTAGAAAAATGGTTGTACATGCTGGGGATGAAAATCTATTAATACACTTCTTCCAAGACAATTTAGCTGGCACTGCTCTAAGTTGGTCTATGCATCTAGAACCAGCTCGAATCAGATCATGGAATGACTTAGTGGATGCTTTCTTGAAGCAATACAAATATAATGTTGATATGGCTCTTAATAAACTGCAGCTTCAAAATATATCAAAGAAGAATTCTAAAACTTTCAAAGTGTGGGTATGTTTCAGGTGCAAAACCCAATCATTCGGGCTTGATTTTTAACTTTGCCTGCTTCGGTGGTACCCAGGCCTGGAAAATTCGACCGAAAATGATAAGAATTGTACCCCAAACTATTTGGGTATGTTTCACGTGCAAAATTGAGTCATTCGGGCTTGATTTTCAACTTTGCCTCCTCCGGTTGTTCCGAGCCTGGAAAAGTCCTGAAAATTCATCCGAAACATTGTTTAGCCATACTGATGGGAAACAATAAGAATTGCACTCCAAAAAGTGTGTGTATGTTTTGGGCACTAAACCGAGTCATCTGGGTGCAGTTTTCAACCTTTCGTGCTCCGGTGGTGCCCGGACCCAAAAAGTCATCAAAATTCGACCGAAACATTTTTCGACCGTACTGATGGAAAATTATAAGAATTGCTCCGAAAAAAGTGTGGATATGTTTCGGGTGCAAAACCGAGTAATCAGGGCTTGATTTTCAACTTTGCCTGCTTCGGTGGTACCCGGGCCTAGAAAAGTCATCAAAATTTGACCCAAACATTTTTCAACTGTACTGACCGAAAATGATAAGAATTGCACACAAACTATGTGGGTATCTTTTGGGTGCAAAACTGAGTCATCTGGGCATGATTTTCAACTTTGCCTACTCTAGTGAGGCTCGGGCCCGAAAAGGTCGTTAAAATTCGATCAAATTTTTTTTTAGCAACACTGACCACAAACAATAAGAACTGCACCCCAAACTGTATGGGTATGTTTCGGGTGCAAAATTGGGTCATCCAGGACCGATTATCAACTTATCCTGCTCCGGGCCTACTCTGGTGGTACCTGGGCCCGAAAAAGTAGTCAAAATTTGACCGCAACAATGTTTAGCCATACTGATGGGAAACAATAAGAATTGTATTGTAAACTGTGGGTATGTTTCGGGCGCTAAACCGAGTTATCTGGGCCCAGTTTTTAACTTTTCCTACTCCGGTGGTGCCCGGACTTGAAAAGTCGTCAAAATTCGACTGAAACATTTTTCGACCGTATTGACGGGAATTATAAGAATTGCCGAACAAAAAGTGTGGATATGTTTCGGGTGCAAAACCGAGTCATCCGGGCATGATTTTCAACTTTGCCTGCTCCGGTGGTACCGAGGCCTGGAAAAATCGTCAAAATTCGACCAAAAGATTGTTTAGCTGTACTGATGGAAAACAATACGCATTGCACCCTAAAAAGTGTGTGTAAGTTCGGCCGCTAAACCAGGTCATCTAGGCCCAGTTTTCAACTTTTCATGCTCCAGTGGTGTCCGGACTTGAAAAGTCGTCAAAATTCGACTGAAACATTTTTCGACCGTACTGATGGGAAAATATAAGAATTACTCTCCAAAAAGTGTGGGTATGTTTCGGGTGCGAAACCGATCATCCGGACTTGATTTTCAACTTTTCCTGCTCGAATGGTACCCGGGCCTTGAAAGGTCGTCAAAATTCAACCAAAACATTTTTCAACTATACTGACTGAAAACGATAACAACTGCACTATAAACTATGTGGGTATGTTTCGGGTGCAAAACTGAGTCATCCAGTCCCGGTTTTCAACTTTACCTACTCCAGTGGGGCCCGAGTTCGAAAAAGTCATCAAAATTTGGCCAAAATAGTTTTCAGCAACACTAACGACAAATGATAAGAACTGCACCCCAAACAGTGTGGGCATGTTTCAGGTGCAAAACCGAGTCATCCGAGTCCGATTATCAACTTAGTCTACTCCGGGCCTGTTCTGGTGGTACCCAAGCCTGGAAATGTCGTCAGCATTCGACCGAAATATTGTTTAGTCATACTGATGGAAAACGATAATATTTACGCCCCAAAAAGTATGGGTATGTTTCGGCTGCTAAACCTAGTCATTTGGGCCCAGTTTTCAACTTTTGTTGATCCCGTGGTGCTCGGACCCGAAAAGTTTTCAAAAATCTATGGAAACATTTTTCGACCGTATTGACGGGAAACATAAGAATTGCTTCCCAGAAACTGTGAGTACGTTTAGGGTGCAAAATCGAGTCATTCGGGCCTGATTTTCAAGTTTTCCTCTGTGGTACCCAAGCTTGAAAAAGCCGTCAAAATTCAACCGAAACATTTCTCAGTTGTACTTACCGAAAAAAATAAGAATTGTACCACAAACTATGTGGGTATGTTTCGAGTGCAAAACAGAGTAATCCGGACTCAGTTTTCAACTTTACCTGCTCGAGTGGGGCTAAGGCCGAAAATGTCTTCACAATTTGACCAAAACAGTTTTCAGCAACACTGACGACAAACGATAAGAACTTCACCCCAAACAGTGTGGGTATGTTTCGGGTGAAAAACCGGGTCATCTGGGCCCGATTATCAACTTAGCCTCCTCCGGACCTGGTCTGGTGGTACCCGGGCCCGACAAGTCGTCAAAATTCGACTGAAACATTGTTTAGATGTACTGATGGGAAACGATAAGAATCGCAACCCAAAAAGTGTGGGTATGGTTCCGGCGCTAAACCGAGTTATCTGGGCCCAGTTTTCAACTTTTCCTGCTCCGGTGGTGCCCGGACCCAAAAAGTCGTCAAAATTTAACCAAAACATTTTTCGACCGTACTGACGGGAAATGATAAGAATTGCACCTTAAAAAAGTCTGGGTATGTTTCAGGTGAAAAACCGAGTCATCCGGGCCCGATTTTCCACTTTGTTTACTCTGGTGGTACTCGGGCTTGGAAAAGTTATAAAACTTGACCGAAACATTTTTTAACTATACTGACTGAAAACGATATGAACTGCACCACAAACTATGTAGGTATGTTTCGAGTCAAAACTGAGTCATCCGGGCCAAGTATTCAACTTTACCTGCTCTAGTGGGGCTCGGGCCCAAAAAAGACATGAAAATTCGATCGAAACATTGTTTAGCCGTCGTACTAATGGGAAACGATAAGAATTGCACTGTAAAAAGTGTGCGTATGTTTTGGGTGCTAAATCGAGTCATCTGGGCCCAGTTTTCAACTTTTCCTGCTCCGGTGGTTATCGGACCCGAAAAGTAGTCAAAATTCGACTGAAACATTTTTCAACCGTACTGACAAAAAGATAAGAATTGCTCCCCAAAAAGTGTGGGTATGTTACGGGTGCAAAATCGAGTCATCCGGGCCCGATTTTCAAGTTTGTCTGATGTTGGCCTGCTTTGATGGTATCGGGCCCGGAAAAGTCGTCGATCGAAACATTGTTTAGCCATACTGATTGGAAACGATAACAATTGCACCCAAAAAAGTGTGGGTATGTTTCGGATGCTAAATCGAGCCATTTGGTCCCAGTTTTCAACTTTTCCTGCTCCAGTGGTGCCTTGACCCGACAAGTCGTCAAAACAAGAACGAAGCATTTTTCGACCGTACTGAAGGGCAATGATAAAAATTATACCCAAAAAGTGTGGGTATGTTTCGGCTGCAAAACCAAGCCTTCCGGGCCCGATTTTGAACTTTGCCTACTCCTGTGGTACTCGTTCCGGTAAAAGTCGACAAAATTTGACCGGAATTTTTTTTAGCAATACTGACCGAAAATGATAAGAACTGGACCACAAACTATATGGGTATGTTTCGGGTGCAAAACTGAGTCATTTGGGCTCGGTTTTCAACTTTATCTGCTCCAGTGGGGCTCGGGTCCGAAAAAGTCATCAAAATTCGACCAAAACAGTTTTCTGCAACACTGACGACAAATGATAAGAACTACATCCCAAATTGTATGGGTTTGTTTTGAGTGCAAAACCAGGTCATTCGGGCCGGATTATCAACTTAGCCTGCTCCGGGCCTGCTCTGGTGCTACCCGGGCCCGGAGAAGTCGTCATAATTCAACCGAAACATTGTTTAGCCGTAGTGATGGGAAACGATAAGAATTTCACCCGAAAAGTCGTCAAAATTCGACCGAAATAATTTTTGACCGTACTGACGGAAAAATGTAAGAATTGCTCCCCAAAAAGTGTGGGTATGTATCGGGTGCAAAACCAAGTCACCCGGACCCGATTTTCAACTTTGCCTGCAGCTTTGGAACCCAGGCCTAGAAAAGTCGTCAAAATTCGACCGAAATATTTTTCAACTATACTGACCGAAAACGATAAGAACTGCACCACAAACTATGTAGGTATGTTTCGGGTGCAAAACTGAGTCATCCGGGCCCGATTTTCAGCTTTACCTGCTCTACTGGGGTTCATGCCGAAAAAGTCGTCAAAATTCTACCAAAACAGTTTCCAGCAACACTGACGACAAACGATAAGAACTGCACCCCAAACAATGTGGGTATGTTTCGGGTGCAAAACCGAGTCATCCGGGCCAGTTTTGAACTTTGCCTAGTCCTATGGTACTCGGAACTGTAAAAGTCGACAAAAGTCGATCGAAATATTTTTCAATTGTACTGACCGAAAAGGATAAGAACCGCATCACAAACTATGTGCGTATTTTTCATGTGCAAAACTGAGTCATCTGGGCCCGTTTTCAACTTTACGTGCTACAGTGGTACTCGGGCCCGAAAAAGTCATCAAAATTCGACCAAAACATTTTTCAGCAACATTGACGACAAATGATAAGAACTGGACCCCAAAAAATGTGGGTATATTTCGGGTGCAAAATCGGGGCATCCGGGCCCGTTTATCAACTTAGCTTGCTCCTGGCCTGCTCTGGTTGTACCCGGGCATGGAAAAGTCGTCAAAATTCGACCGAAACATTGTTTAGTCATAATGATTGGAAACAATAAGAATTGCACCCAAAAACGTGTGGGTATGTTTCGGGCGCTACACCGAGTCATCTGGTCCCAGTTTTCAACTTTTCCTGCTCCAGTGGTGCCTAGACCCGAAAAGTCGTCAAAATTCAACCGAAGCATTTTTCGACCGTTATGAAGGGCAATGATAAGAATTGCACCCAAAAAGTGAGTATGTCTCGGCTGCAAAACCGAGCCATCCGGACCCGATTTTGAACTTTGGCTACTCTTGTGGTACTCGGGCCTGTAAAAGTCGACAAAATTCGACCGAAATTTTTTTCAATTGTACTCATCGAAAACGATAAGAACTGCACCACAAACTATGTGGTTATGTTTCGGGTCAAAACTGAGTCATCCGAGCCAAGTTTTCAACTTTACCTGCTCTAGTGGGGCTCGGGGTCGAAAAAGTCGTCAAAATTCGACCAAAATAGTTTTCAACAACACTGACGATAAACAATAAGAACTGCACACCAAACCGGGTCATCCGGGCCCGGTTATCAACCTGGGCTGCTCCGGGCCTACTCTGGTTGTACCTAGCCCGGAAAAGTCGTCAAAATTCGACCGAAACATTGTTTAGCCGTACTGATGGAAAATGATAAGAATTGTATCCCAAAAAGTCTGGGTATGTTTCGGCCTGCTAAACTGAGTCATATGGGCCCAGTTTTCAACTTTCTATGCTCTGGTGGTGCCCGGTCCCGAAAAGTTGTCAAAATTTGACCGAAACATTTTTTGACCATACTGATGGAAAATTATAAGAATTGCTCAACAAAAAGTGTGGCTATGTTTCGGGTGAAAACTGAGTCATCGGGGCTTGATTTTCAACTTTGTCTGCTCCGGTGGTACCCGGGCCTGGAAAAGTCGTCAAAATTCGACTGAATCATTTTTCAACTGTACTAACCGAAAATGATAAGAACTGCACCACAAACTATGTGGGTATCTTTCGCGTGCAAAACTGAGTCATTCGGGTTTGGTTTTCAACTTTACCTACTCTAGTGGTGCTCGGGTTCGAAAAAGTCGTCAAAATTCGACCAAAACAATTTTCAGCAACATTGACGGTAAAGGATAAGAACTGCTCCCCAAACAATGTGGGCATATTTTGGGTGCAAATCCGGGTCATCCGGGCCCGTTTGTCAACTTAGCCTGCTCTAATGGTACACGAGCCCGGAAAAGTCGTTAAAATTTGACCAAAACATTGTTTAGCCGTGTCAACACTGGATTTTGTCCAGATGAAGATATTTTTTTTAACGTATTTACATTCATTTTCTTTTAATTCAAAGTTAAAAAATAATTAAGATTAAAATTAAAATATGAATATAATAAAAATTAATTATTTATTTGATAATAAAGAAAATGAAAGAAAATGAAAATGAAAAACCAAAATGAAATGAGAAGGTGGCAGGCATGGAAGAGTCGGAGATAGAAGAGAGTATGGGAAACATTTTAAAGCAGTGGGAGGATTTGAAAAAAAAAAATGATTACGGAATAACGGATTCGAAGCATGTAATGGGTGAGCGGGGAAAAATTGAATCATAAAAATATTCTTTATAAGAAGGGTCACGGTTTCGTCATTAGGGGGAATCGTCAAATTGAATAAAAGAAATTGAGAGAAAAAATTAGAGAAAAGTTCTTGATATTGGAAGAGGAGAAAGAAATAGGAGGCTCTGGAGTTGACTCGTAGTTTTTTTTTTAGATTCAAGAGCCATAAGCCTGCTAAGAAGTTGGAAATCAGAGAAGAATTGTCGCAGGCTTCAAGAGGTATGAGTTGGAACACATCTCTGCCGCTAGTCTATGATTTCAATTAATTCCAATTGATTCCAACGTTCTGGCTTTAATGATCTGGATCTATGTTATATTACTCTGCTTGTAATGTTTAGAGTGCTCCGTTTAGTTGTTGCTTCACTGATATAGTTTTGTGTTCTGATTGTGGTCTGATTCTGTGTTTAGAGTGCTTTGTGTATGTGTAATATGTTGAAATACTTCCTTCCTATAAGTTGAAAGAGAATTAGAAACAGAACCTTATCAATTTAATCCAGAAACATAAAATTAGAATGTGTTCAAAATCCAAACCAATTCAACTTTGAAAACTCCAAATCAGAGAAGGTATTAAACAGAAATGAAAAAAAGAAGGCATGTTCGCTGCCACCTCTTTGCCATGAACTAGAACCAAAGCCATTTAAAGAATCAGAAACCTATCTCCAACGCAGAAACCCAGTTTCAAAAAAAATCAAAATCCTTAAAACCTATAGGAATCAATTTTGCTTTAAAAAATCTTCAAATTTGTTGCCATCCTTTTTGTGCCACTGTTCCATTTGTTACCATTGTTACCGCCGTCTGATTGGAGGCCAAGAACATTGTGGAAGCATCACCGATCTTCTTCCAAACCGCTAAACAGCCGAGCACCACCTTCACTGCTTCACTTCCATTAACCATCAACGCCATTGCCTCACACCATTTTCGGCCACTGGCGACGCTGCGCGACGCCCTCCGTCATGTGCACTATTTCCTCCTCCATCGAACCCTAGCGCCGCTGCGGCACCAAGCTGCCCCAAAACCTTAATTTTGTGCCTCCACTAAATCGCCATGGAAAACCCTTTTACCTTGTCGCATTGTCATTCCTTGCCTCACCAAAACCCTCTATCGCTGCCATTGCTCCATCGGCTGTTTCATGTTCGTTCTTTCAACGTTAAAGAGTTTTTAGGGTAAGTGATCAGATGAATGTGTCCTAGTATAGTGTGAAACCAAAGGCTTGGGCCAGACCCATTTGCACTCTCAATTTAGCATGGAATTGAATTAGGAAGAGGAGATAATTAAATTAGAAATATATAAGTGTAATTGTAAGGCTTGACTTGCGTGGCACAGTATAGAAATCTTGGCCGAAGGGTATGATAATGCATTGAATAAAGAAATAAATATAGTAAAAGTAATATAGTAAGGTAACTTTTTTAACATAGATATATAAATATATATTTGTATATTTTAATAATAATATATCGTCAATAATAAATATATTAATAAAATACAAGAAAGTTATGATAGATTTTAATGTAGTGTCATTGCCCTAATAAATTTTTGTTTGCACCATGTTATTATTTTCACTATTTTTATTTGAGTTCTTTTTCATTTTTTTTATTTTATATTAAATAATTTGCATTAAATCTCCAAAGGGTTGTTCATGTCATGCGGGATTTTATTTTAATCTTTGGGTTGAATTCCTAAATGGCCATTTGCGTCATGGGATTTAATTCAATAAGTTTTAATTTTGTTTGGATTATCAAAAGGCCGAACGCGTCTCGATATCAATATTAAAATCAATTTCTAAAAATATAAAAAATACAAAACTTTGAAACAAAAAAAATATTAAATTCTCAAAACAACTCATCTATCCTTTAGAACTACGTATTCCCTGATTCTTCACCCATTAAGGATGTTGATACGTAGGAGCAAGGTCAATCCTTATCGGGTCCTTCAATTTAAAAATTATTATTTTGTTTTTAATTGCATTTTACTTATATTTTTGGGAAAAATAAACATTTTGTAAACCACATTTGATTTTGCTCATTTGATTAAAGGTATTGTCCTAGGACAGGCGCTGTGGGGGTGCTAATACCTTCCCCACGCGTAACCGACTCCCGAGCTCATCTCTAGTTCGCAGACCTTTCCTTATTTTTTTCTTTTTCATAGTTTTCCATAAAATTGTGGTGGCGACTCCTTTTCTTCGATTTTCAAATTAAAACTAATTTCCATTTACTTTTTCGAATTTCCATCCTCGTCGTGATTTATGAATTTACGAATTTTCGAATTGCGACAGATGGCGACTCCACTGGGGAATACACTGGAGAGTCAGGCCATTTAATTGAATGAGTGAAAACAAATGTGGTTTTATGAATGTTTGTATTTTCTTTTCTTTTTATATTATTACTTGCTTTATTTTCTTTGTTATGGTTTGTTCATTTGTTTTATTGTTTGTTGATGGAATATTTAACCCTAGGGTAGAAGACATGTTTTATCTGCTATACTGTCATATTTGCCTGGGACTATTCTGGCTGTTTTGCAGGTAGGGGGTTGGGAACATGTTTTCTCCCTTCACACACACACTTTTCATGCATGTATCATGAGTGGGACCCTAAAACCCAGGGTGTGAAAAAGTT
>Ga0099824_1004955_pt1 | contig 18941 bp, 11 predicted proteins | sample SiratrowhiteBW_FD_76837 | JGI IMG/M metagenome (GOLD analysis project Ga0099824, IMG submission 76837) | Root nodule microbial communities of legume samples collected from California, USA - Siratro white BW | ecosystem: Host-associated > Plants > Roots > Nodule | place: USA: California... | reverse complement strand
TATTATTATTATTAATGTTACTGTTGTTATTAGTACTATTAATATTATTATTAATATTAATTTTCTTATATTAAACTTATAGAAGCTTCATGACTTTGTCTTTCTCCCTGGCCTCTTTGTTTTTTTCAAGTGACTATATTTTTCTTCTAATTCCTCAAACCTTTTGGTTGAATGTGGACTTGCATGTTATGCTATTGGTCCATATATCTGTATTTATTATATATATATATATATAAAAGTTATATATGGAAGGCTGAAAAAACATGGAGAAAATGTGATATGTGATTGGGGTCGTTTTAAACAAATAAATAAAACGATAATTCATATACATTATGTTATATTCATTTATATGTGTGTTGTTTGTTTTAGGAGTAGCGTGCATGAAAGACGAGTTGAGATATTGTTTGGCATGCAAGTCTCAGAAAGAAATTAGGGTGATCTGATGGAAATTAGGGTGAAGTTAAAATAAACTTAAAATTTATTTAAGAAACAATATATGGGAATAAGTTAGGACATGAAGAAAAAATCAAAGAGGACGATATCACCAAGGTGGAGAGGGTGGTCTTTGTAGCTTCTGATAGAGTTTTCATTGTGATAGTAAGATGAAACTCAAAGCTATATAGACATGAGAAGAGTAGGGTTCAGAGGTTTTCTTACAGAAGATTTGGATTTTGCTGTCAATTTAATTTTAATATTTAAATGAAGATTTGGATTTGGATTTGGTATAGTTAACTGAAAAGAAATGTCACAAACATTATGCAAACCTTGTTCAAAGTCCTTTATTAAAAAATTGGGTTAGTATCCGTAAAAAAAGATTACAGTAAAACAAAATTGAGAAGAAAAATAACTATATTATTTTCCATACATTATCCTTTACGTTTTTTATCTTTTTTTTTTCTTTTGAACTAAATAATTTTAAATTTTAACTTTATTTCTCACATTTTTTTATTTCGTTTAACTTATCCCTCTATCTACCTGTAAAACAGAAGTATGTTTTACATATACATAATTATGTGAAATAAAAAAAATAAGACTAGGATTTGAAAGGAGTGCACTTAATTTTAACATATATACAAAATATTATAAATAAAAAATACATTAGTAAAATATACAGTTTTAAGTTTTTATTTAATTATTATTATTATAAAAGTTAAGGACATATTTCTACTGTATGTCAGAGTGTCTTAATAAATCTGAGAAAGGGGGAAAAAAAGTTTTGTATTGATTGTTTTGTTAAGCTGTGTTGGAACTGGTGCCAGAGATGTTATTAAAGGGGAAAATGTTGCATGTCATGTAATTGGACCACCTTCTGCATTCATTTATATACATAAATTACTGAAGGCTGACAGTATTTGGAGAAGTGTGTGATATGCTATTGGCGATGATTCAAATACATTTTGAAAAGTTAAATGAAAATGAATGCTTCCCTATCTATACCATAATATATATATATATATATATATATTGTATTTTTGTGCTTAGCGTAAAGAAGAGTTGAGATATTTTTTGGCATGCAGGTGTGGAAGAAGAAAAGCCAAAATTTGAGACACTGAGGTATATTCTACAGCCCCTCTGAATAATTTTCAAGATACACAACTGCTATATAAATATTTAAGATATGTTAGCTTAAAAAATGTTATTTATATATTAACAAAAAGTTATATATTAAAATGATTTTTTGTTTTATATACTTATAAAACTTATTTGATAAGTGATTTTTAAAAAATATTATATCATGCAATTATAATTATTGTTATATGGTTATTTATACGTGTGTATACATAATATATATATATATATATATATATATATATATATATATATATTTATATTTATTTTTATATATTTATTTATATGTGTGTATATATAATATATATATATATATATATATATATATATATATATATATGCAATTATAATTATTGTTATATGGTTATTTATACGTGTGTATACATAATATATATATACGAAGCAAATTAAGATGGGCAGTGAACTTACTTAAGATGGCTTTCAAGTAATCACAAAGTAAGTCATTAAATACATGATGGTAAAAAGTAATAAAATCTAATAATAATTTGTTGGATGAACTTCTAATTTACTTAGTTATTATATAAGTTATTAAAAAATTAACAACAATAATTTTGAATGTACTTCAGTTTAATTATTATAAGAAAATTTTGAAATTAAAAGCATGGAATAAAATTTTTAAATCGATACATATAACCACCTTTATATGCTTTTTAATTTAGTTACGAAAAAATTTATTAAAAATTAATAATTTCATTAGTTGATCATGTATCATTTTTATGTTGATTATGACAACCAAACATAGAATAGCATCAAATGACATCGTTTAAAAAATTAACATAAAAATGATCCATTTTTTATATGTTAATTAACTAGATAATGTAATTTCTCTGAAATAATCAATATTAAAAAATGTTTTTACACTAGTGGAATAACAATCCATTGTAGTCATAGTTTTTAAAGTACAATTCTCAATGATGGTGATCACCTTTAGAAAGTAACACTCGTTCATACATGCATATGATTTTTGCAATTTTCAATACTTAATATAAGGAGTTGGTATAGTTAACTGAAAAAGAAATGTCACAAACATTATGTTTTATTAAAAAATTGGATTAGTATCCCTAAAAAAAGATGTCAATAACAAAATTGAGAAGAAAAATAGCTATATTATTTTCCATACATTGTCCTTTATTTATTTTTATCTTTTTTTCTTTTGAACTAAATTATTTTAAATTTTAACTTTATTTCTCACATTTTTTTTATTTTCGTTTAACTTATCCCTCTATCTATCTGTAAAACAGAAGTAAAAGTAATACCATGTTGTGCCAAGCACAAACACTACGCCATCTAAATTTGTTTACATTTGTAAGATTTGTGAGTATATAAAGAGATAGATTACATAATAATATTGGATATTTATAAAAATGCATATATAGTTCATCGTATTACGGCTGTAAAGTTTTGTTCCTTTCCTTAAGTTCACCAAGTCATTTTCCAACTTTATGTTTATTTGACTTATAATGTGATCATACCTAATTCAATACTATTACAAATCCCTAAGTTATCATTAGTTAAAAGATTATATATCATGCAGATTTTGTAAGGGCAAAGATCAACAATTAATGAAAACCAAAATCTTGGAAGCTTCCAAATCATTTATGTGTTACTTATTGATATTTTACAATTTTTTACTTGATTTTATTTAAAAAAATAAATCAAAGTGAGAAAACGTCACTATTAACTTATAATTGCAGTTCTTAATTACGAGTTTATTTCAAAATCATCCTAACTCTCACAAAGGAGATGTGAAGAGGTTTGAAATTGGGAAAGTGTGTTGATTAATGTTATTGTAGGTTTTTCGTCTGCTTTTCTCCTTTCTTTTCACATGTTTTGGCACTCGAAGTCTTCTTAAGAACTAAATGCTTTTCTTCTTCAATTCTTTATACACGTCTTTGAGGAACTGGAACAAAACCAGAATTGTTATAAAGATGATGACTTGGTCTTGCATGACAATATGCATGAATCTTCCAAGTTTTTATCTCAGATACCAATTTCAAAGTGTTTTACAGGCTATGTAACTCCAAAATACATGCATCAACCTCACCATATTATAATCTAATATATAATTAACTAACCTTGCCTTTATATTATAAACTAAACTTGTCATTCTTCATAATATAATCACAGCCTTAATGTCTTCTTTTCTTCTCGTGCAATCATGCGATTTTTTATTTTATAACAACACATACTTTACGATTTTTCTTATTTATTACATGCGCGTTGTTTAGTTTTTTTAATTACAGCAAATTCTAAAGATAACTTTTAAAGACTAAACCGTTGTTTCTTAAATTTTAGAAACAGATTTTGGTAAGATTAATTAGGATTTGTTGCACTGAATTATTGATTATGTTATATGACAATGTATATAAAACATAAAGTAACAGATGATAAATCAATTAATGGTAATGTTAAATAAATTTCCTTACTACAAAAAATTCAATTAACATCAATCCTATGAATCTTTTAACATCTATTCTTAAACCAATATTAAATAAAGTGTTATTGAAAATGTTAACTTTTAATATTGGTTACGAAACTGATATTAAAAATCATTTTTAACATTAGTTCTTTCTATACCAATGTTAAAGAGTGTCAACTTCTTTAGTTAACATAATAATAATAGTAGGGAAAGAAATGGAGGTGTTTAAGATATTATGGAAAGCAAAGGTTCTACCATCAGCACAATACTTTGTATAAAGAGTTATGTTAGTGAGAGTGGCCATAAAAGAAAATTTGGTCAATAAGAAGTAACAGCTTATGTGTGTTGTGTGAGAGGGAGAAGGAAAGTGTAAGCCACCTGTTTTTTACATGCTAAAGTGGTCTGGTGTGTATGGAATCAATGTAATGAGTGGATAGGGATTAGTGGTGACATTTTCTCCCTTTCTACTTATTGCAAGGAAATAGCAAACAAAATAATGTCTGAGAATGTATAAGGATGACACTAATCTGGGTCATTTGAAGTCAAAGAAATAACATGACATTTTAAGAATTGAAAAGCGGATCCTATGACAACTTTAACACAATTAAACAAGAGATGGATAATTAAGAAGTAAAAAGTACAAATTATGTACTCAAACTAGTGCATTAAACCTATGAGTGCATTAATCCTATAACATGCTTAAGATTCTTGAAATAGAAGCTCATAAACTGAAAATTATTTAGTTCAGGTAGTATGGTGTGAATCAAAACAGCAGAGTCACAGAGAACAATAGGAGGCAGTCCCTATGTAGACACAGTAGTTTAGGAAACACTACACAATATTTTGAAACAACCAAGGATGCATAAAATAGAGTTGTTTACGCTGAAAAGGATGAAAGGCACAAAACTTTGAGAATTGTATTTCCTGTTATTTTTGTGTAGAGAATTGTATTTTGAGTATTTTTTTTCAGTTCAACAGTAATTAGTATAATACATTAAAGTCTTGGACTCTCTATAGTCTGATTTTGTTTGTATAAAAGAATAAATATTGCAGGAATCTTAGTTTAACTATTCTCCTCCACAGCCAATAAATTAGCTGAAATTATAAATAATTCCCTTCATTGCATTTTCTCTTCTTTTTCTGCACCAGAAAAATCTTATTTCATCATTTGACCATTTAAATTTTACACAATCATTCCATAGTTCAAGTCACAGCCCATTTTGCTACTATCATGCTTATTAGTTTTACCAAAAAGGTAACATGCAGATAGATAAACATTAGCCAAGAATATTTCAAGTGCTAATGAAAGCCAGGGAGTCTGAAAACTTCTCAACCTTAATCCCAATATACTCCTTCACAGTGACATCACGAAAACGAACAGCAGAGTCAGGATCCATGGCTACCGAGGGAGACAACACATAATCTGTGGGTGGAGAATAGAAAAAAGCCATGGAATAACGTTCCTTGTCCTCATTCGGCATCACGCGATGAAGTGGGGTGGTGAAGCGTGCATTGGACATGATGTGTAAGAAATCTCCTGTGTGAACAATAAGAGCGTTGGGGAGAGGGTGCACAGGGATCCACCCTTTTCCTTCCTTGAAGATTTGAAGACCACTCGATTTAGCTTGAAGAATTGTGAAGACAGAAGTGTCAGTGTGAGGGGCCAAACCCATGGCTCGGCTCGGTTCGGGACACTTTGGGTAGAAATTCAGCTGAAGAGCTGCACTTACATCACTTGCACCAATCCATTTCCTTTTTTCCTCAGAAATCTCCAACAGATCGAACACCATTCCTGTTAGTCGCTCCGCTATACTCCGAATCTGCTTCTCATAGTTCTCCATTCTCTCACTGCACAGTTCATATATATCAGTTTTTGTAACATGCAAGCATATTGAACTTGAATATATATAGAACACAAGTTGAATATATATGAGTTTGTCTTTATTAGCTCATGCAATGTTAACTTTACTTGCAGAGTTGAAGTGTTTTCAAGACTTTTACTGGAAAACGACCTATAACCTTAATTTTCGCAAGGAAGTACCATGTGGTAGTTGGAACATAGCTTATATAAGGACAAAGTAATTTCCTTTCATTCATCTTCAACTAACTTGAATCAAAGACTTCAACCAAAATCTTATTTACAAGGCAAGATTATTTTTTTATCAGCAAAAATTAACAAGGCAAGTGTTTTTAGTGTGGACTTTGCATGGAAGTGTGGTGGGGTGGTACTTACCAAAATCCTGTATAATCATCAGGCCATATCTTTTTGGCATCTTCAGAGGGAGAATCAATGATGGTGAATCCTTCGTGCCACATGCACTTGGCGAAGAAAGGAGAAATCCTCGGGAGGCCATATCCAGTGGTACCAGTAGGGGATCTAAGGGCCTTCAGCTTTTGCTGAGTAGGGAGAGAGAAGAGGCGTTGGAGTTCTTCTTCAGCGCCTTGGATAACATCTAAGGGTATGCCATGGTTCTTCAAATGAAAGGCACCCCAGTTCTCACATGCAAGGCCTATGAGTTTCATGGCATTGGGATCCATGAGGTCGATGACGGGTAGAGATGATAATGCAGGATCATTGACTGAGAAATCATCATCACTGGGTTGCCATGCGTGAGAATCAGGTAAACTCGGGGATGAAGAAAAGTCTAAGGGAATGATATCACCAAGGTGGAGAGTGTGTGCTTTGTATGCTTCACTGAGAGTACTCATTTTGATCAAGCTAAAACTCCAAGCTACAGAGAAGAGATTACAAACATATATATATATAATATATATATATATAGGGGCATGAAGTGGTTCAAAACTCCTATGTATACACCTATTTGACAATTTATTATAATAATATAATGATATGAACTTAAAACGGTTGTGTTGAGTTTTAGTATTTAGGAAAATATTAAAGAAAATGACAAAGGAAGGAACAAAGTATTGGGAAGAGGTTTTAGCATCCCAAAGTCTTAAACATTATAAAAAGGAACAGCCAATGTCCGGGTGATCCTGTGCAGTGTACAGAATAGATAGAATCAGATGGAGTTTTTTTTTTTTTCTCTTTTTAAACATGAGTGAAGGAATAAAAAGAACTAAGTTTCATTGATAGCTTCTTATATAAATAAAAATTAATTTAAAAAAATTTAGTATTTTCAACATGAAACTGTTTTCATTTTGTTGTTATATAAGATATTTGGTCTGTAAGAACTTCAGAAACTGTATAGAACGGTCCCTCGCTTCTGTTTCTTGCCTCTTGGGAAACAAACTAAAGAAGTGGACCCATCAATGCTTATCTGTGGTTTGAATGGTTTGAATTTTACATGCCTTAGAGTTTTATAATTATTAAAAAGGTTGATAAATTGATAAATTAATTAATACAGCCTGTGTATAATTATGAAAGTGATTAAAAAATTTAAGTAACATGCATATTAACTATTAAATATTTAATTTACAAGATCAGTTTAGAAAAGCAAATACTAACATTAAAGACTTTTTGCTGGCAGAGTAACGTGTAAAAGACGAAATCAAGAATAACCTGACAGAGCTGTGAACACTCCAAATCTCATTATAGAGACAGAAATTATATATAAATATATTAAGTGTAGATTTACACTATTAAGCATACATCATTGTTGAATAAATAATACACTTTTGTAAACTTCAAGTGTGTAGAATCTTCTAAATGAATTGCATGTTGTTTACCTTCTGTACATTTTGTCTTATCATTCAAATGATTCTGAAAGTAAGTTTAATATTATAATTAATAAATAACGTAAAGTAATAAGAGTGTTTTAATTAATATAATTAAAATTAAGATTTTAATTATAAAATTATACGCAAAATCGTAGCAATAAAATTGATAGATTGTCAAACAAAATTGTAAGAACGCATGGATTGTGATTTTTTTTTTTATTAATTATCTACTATAATAATAATAATTGTTCACTTTCTTTACGAATAAATTTTAATTTAAATAAAATTTAAATTTAATTAAAATTAATTTAATTATCTTGATATTTGTCAGCTTTAATATCATCTAATTAAATCTAATGTAATAAATTCATCTTATATTTTCATTGAAGTAAAATTATATAATACATTCATGTTGTATTTTCAACATAACAACTGTCTGCTTTCTTTATGAATTAGGATTAAGTTTTAATTAAAATAAATTTTAAACTTAATTAAAATTGATAATATTCTTTACTATATTGTTCAACTTTTTTACTATATTGTTCAATTTACGATCCGTATTATAATTTATTATTTTATTAAGTCTTCACTTTCTTAATTATCCTGATTTTAAATATACTGGTTTTGATGCTATAAAACAAAAAAACAAGGATTTATCTCCTTAAGTATATACCTTGCAGGAAATGACAGTGATAATGTTGCTGCATGTTATGCAAGTGGCCCATTTTCTGTGTATTTCTTGATATTATTTAAGGCTGACAACACATGAAGAAGTGTGCTATTGACTCCTTTGCCTCAAATAAATAAATACTAAGGATGATTCACAGACAAGAAATTATTGAGGCACATTAATTTATTTATTTATTAGTGTTTTTGTCTTATATGGTGAGGAAGCATGCCAGGTTGAGAAGATTAACCACCAATTAATTGTTTTGCATGCAAGTCTCAAAACCCAAAAATGGTTGAATGGTGGAAAGAGAAGAAGATGATTCATGCTATGTTAAGGTTCAACACATTTTGAATGTTTATCATCATCTTCAATAGTTCTATTCTATCCCTCACCAACATTCAAAGTTTACCTTTCTATTAATGTGCTAATTGAGAAAGAGTGAGAATGAAATTTTTTTTTCTTTATGTTATTTAGAGTGATAAATTTCATTTTCATAAAACTTATAATCATATAAAAAAAATATTAGAAAAAAAATGTCACTCATAATAAATCTATTTGATTTTACTAAAGAAAACAAACTTTCAAGTGGTATATTCTATAACTCCTTCCTCAATATTTTTCAATATACACAACTGTTTAAATTTTAGAGTTTAAAGATATGTTGACTTAAAGTGATATTACTGACTGAAACCTATATTTTAAAATTATTTTTTAATTTGCATTTATTATGTTTATTAATAATTTTAATTTTCATTAAAAATATCATATCAAGTATCTCTAAGTTCCTAATTATTATTATTATTATATATGATTGTTTCCTGATATAAAAGGAAATAAATTAGATGCCATTTATGATTATACATGAAAAATTTAGACTCTAAAATAAATTAATTTAATTTTTTATATACAATTTTCATGTATTCAAAATTTTCTGTTTAATAGCCAACAATGTAATGCTTAATTTAGCGTTAGCCCCCACTATATCTTTTATTATGGATAGTTCATTGTTTGGTCGGTAGCTCTTTCTTTATATTTTGTTTGGAAAGAGGAGCAGCAAAAAAAAAAAATGGAAAACAAAACTGATAATAGATTTGTATTTAATTTGATTAATGTAATTAAATAAAAAGTTTAAATTAATCAAATTATATAATAAATTATTAAAATAATATTGACTAAATTTAATAAAAATGAATTAAAATTAAAAATATTAACTAATACCATATATTAATATCTATAATTTTGTAAAATAATTTAATTAGAAACATATTGAAAGAATATAAATTGATATTAACAAAAACCATTACAATATTTTATTAAAAAATTATATTTTAGAGCAACATATTCAAACTATTTTTAAAAAACTACAATTTTATTATAATGTATATTAATAAAATACAAACAAATATATTATATTTATAACTACTAATAAAGGGAGTAACTGCTCTCTAATAGTTGTTAGTGTATACAACTCATTATTAATTTTATCTTTATTAATATATTCTTTTTTTAACTGTTATTTTAAACTCAATTAATTACTTATTTAAAATTATAAAAAAATGTTTATGTTATAATTATTTTTTTTATGAATTTTTTTTATAAATTTAATAATATTTGATTTTAATAATAATTATAAGAATTAATTTTATATCTTTTAATTCGTTTTCACTATAACATAATGGTGGTATTGTTGGATGGAGAGATTTGTAGAACATTAGACTCAGGCACCAAAACCAATGCTGTCCTCGTGGCTATTGTTATCTTTGTCACTTTATTTGTATTTTCTATCTTTGCAAGCAAGAAGAGAATAAAAGAAAGAAAACGTTGTAAAAAAATTCCGTTCCAAATAACTTTCTTCAGAACACATTTTTGTTTTGGAAAAGTTTTTCTAAATAACATTTTCGGAAAATGTATTTCAAAAAGTATTATATACATTCTCAAACAAGCACACCATTTTTCAACAAATCTCAAACTATCAACAGGTCTTATATTTTTATTTTTTTTAGAATGTGATGCCCATGATAAATTTATGGGTTATTACAAAATGAATAATATTAAATAGTTAAATATTTATTTAGATTAGATATTTCAAAGACTTCTTATTATTCAAAATGTAAGGATTTTAAAAAGTTATGTTTATTATTCCCATATAATAAAGAAAGTATAGGAAGCATTAAGAGAATGCATACGGCCATTGCTAACAAATAATTAAAAGAAAATTAGACCCCATTACATTTAATATTGTTGAGAACAAATAATTGAAACTACACCTCCACAAACTATATGGTGCTTTACTCACCATTCCATATATATATATATATATATATATATATATATATATATATTCCTATCACTAAGTTCTTATAGTTTGAGTGAAAGCAAAAAATCTCTTATTTTAATGTAATTTAATCATAATTTCAAACTTTAACCACAGTTCAAATCTTGGTTATAGCATGTGTTATATTTTAAAAGATTTAGTGAAAGCGTAAGTCAAAATATATATGAAACTATAAGACATAATCTTCAAGTTCGATTTTGAATCTAACTCAAACCTTAAAAAAAAATAAAAATAAAAAAAGACCTCTCCAAATAAAAGATATATTCACCTTATACACATTACCTTCACACTATCACTAATAAAAACGAAACTTGAGTTTTTATTAATACATCTCCTTACACATGATATTATTAAACTTCATAAGTAGATAATACAATAGGTAGTCAAATGATGCATTTAAGATAAACTCTACTTCATCCTAAAATATTAGTTCAATACCTTATTATATACATGATTTTAGCACTATCTAGATTGGTCTTGAGTTTTTTGTCAATAGAGGAATTGTAATATATCCCATATTATAAGCATTTGCTTGCCTTCGGAATGCACAAACATCAACCAGCTCTCCCTATTGCTTCATTACTAGGAGACAGCTTTTAGAACTAATTCAACATATTAAAGTTGATTAATGTGATCCCAAAGAACGGCATTTTTTTTTTTACCACAAAGCAGCAATTGAAGGATGCAAATACAAAGCTTTTGTCATCTACATAAAGGAGTAAGGCAACAGTTAAGATGTTAACTATTTCACCCATGAATTGGACACAGTTAAATGTTTTCATTTACAGGGATGATTTGGATCCATGCATGTGCATATAAAGTGCAGTTTAGTGTACAATGATCACAACACAAGTCTTCTTAGAATCATATTTTTACCTTCATTAATAGTATTTAAATGGACGTGAAGTAATGGCATAACTCAGCTTTCATCAAAAAGATCTACTTCTCCTAATAAGTTCTGTTTGCAAAAAAGATATTTCTACTGTTCAAAGCACTCCATAAATTATTTTTGGTGTGTCTATTTAGCTTCTTTAAACAATCATCCTACACTTGCTCCCCACATACATTGGGAAAAGGAGGGGAAAGACCGAATTGGGGGTTGAAAAATCTGGATAAAATTTGACAAAAGTGAATGATACCCCAACGAAAATGAAGACAAGCAAAAACTGTTAAGCCATCCAATAAATAAGAACACAACCTTTGGCCTCAAACTCTATCACTGTCCTCTTTTGTCTTCAGAACTGGGATCTGATGGTTGGACTGGATTTCTGGTATCTTTAGCAAAAATGCTACCTTGGTGTGCCCCTATGACCACATGTTCAGCAATTTCAATCAGTGACAAATTCAATAGTTCAAAAAGACCAGTTGTTATAGAGTGGTCCATTTGGACCAACCATGATACACATATTGTATTGGTCTACTGAGTTAGAAAGCATGGCCGAATAAGATCAAGGTTCAGTATTCTCCTATTGCTATGGGGTAACAGTGTAAACAACACTGTTGGGAGCTATCATATGACAAAAGAATGTAGCCAAATCATACCTGCAGGAGTAGTTACTCGATCACCAGGCCCCATGGCATGGCTAGAACTTCCAGTAATAGACAATTTCCCATGAAGCTCCTGTGGGAATGCTACATTATTCACTACACCTGTTTCATTTTCTCCACTGTGCAAGTTCCCATCATTAACCATTTTTACAGCAGATTTAGGTGAGAACGCAGTTGACCAAGATCCACCATTCGACCCAGCCAAAGCCATTATAACATCTGCCTGCATGCATAAGTCATGATAAAACACAATACCATATTGCTTATTTTGTATGCATGTACGGTTCAAATAAGTGGAATGACCCAACAGAGTGAAAATAAAAGATAGTCCAATTAGGAGGCTGTGAAGGCCAAGCCAAACTACATGCTTTCTAAAACTTGCAAAAATATCATAGCTTGCTCACACTTAGTATTCAAACCTAGCAACTATGCAAAGTGGACAGAAGACCAGGGAAAACAACAAGTGAAACCACGAAAACAGATTTTCCAATTCTACTGAAAATTTGTTTCTGATCAACTGATCCATGTAGTAATTGTAGTCAACTCCACTGTGTGATAATGCTTGGTGGTGGTTGCTGTAGTTGTCTATTTCACTTCTATACAGTATTTGCACAACAAGTTTGTTACACGTTAGAATAAATTACAATGACACCCCCTCAAGATTTTTCGGATTGCACATAGTACTATTGCTTTTTAACATTTACAATAACTTTCAGCAGATGTCTCTTTCAGATAAAATTATTAATGGCCATTACAGGTTTTCCCCCCTTTTTCCACTCAGAAATCAGAAGCCCCCACCATATTGACAGAGCATTAGGTATTCTAAATTGGTTTTATAGGATTAGGATTCCAAACTCTGAGCTGTATCATGCCTACATTATTTGATTTTACTTTTATGAAACATGTCATAAATGTGTATAAACATCACCTAGTCCCATCCAAAGACAGGTAATGATTATAAATAAACAAACACACAGACTTGGATCCCCGTAAGTGAAAATGTGTGTCAATTGTGGATGTGTCTACCCTTTTGAATTGAAGTATCTTGTAAATTAGTTTTAAATCTTCCGGTGGATATACACCTAGAAGACAAATTTTAGCAAAACAATTCTACCATCGGTTAAGTTTTATTGAAAATCATAAAATTTTATAGAACTAACTTCTTATTCAATGAGCTTCACTCAATCATGTAATTTCCCATTAATTTTAACTAATAATATTACTCATTTACAATAACAATAACTACTTTTAAACAAATAACTCAGCAATCAATTCAATGTTAATAACAATATATCTGCAAATGAAGAGAGATTTATAGGAAAAAATAAGCATAAAAGGCAGATTTGCTTGATTGAATTAATCTATAATATAAGTGGATCATACAAGAGAAAAATGATACAAACCAATAGTAAATGCAAACAAATTTTGGAACACAAGATAATCGATGAGATCCCAGATCTGCATCCACTTGCTGCTACTATACCATTTTAGGGCAACGAGCATATTGTTATGAACTATATATTCCAAAAGTTTAAGCTATCATGTGGAGGCACATGAATGGTTTCATATTGTGTTGTAAATAGTGAATTATTATGATAAAATATTCTTAATATCTCCATAGTGATTAGGAGAAAATATCTTTAGAGTCTTCCTATTCATTTCAGCATATTTTCATTTTCTTACCGTAAAGAGTTTGATTGTTACAAATAGAACTAATGAAAATGTAATTGGTGTAATTGTTATTAATAAATTCTTTTTTATTTCCTTATACAGTTCAAGTTGGTATCAAAGTCAATAATTTGTTTTGATAACTGGTTCAGATGAATACAATATAGAGTGCAGTGATAGATCCTAGATTTGTAGATTCCTTATGTCAAAAGTTTACCTAATAGAGGTTTAGACAGGTATGTCCCGTTATAGTACAAGCAAGAGTCGCCACTAAGGTATTTGTTATTAAGAAATGTTTCCTCTTTAGGAGAAGTGCAAAAAGACCCACAAACTTATATTTTAAAGATTTTAGATTTTGGATTGAAAGTGATACCAGATTCTCGACTTGTTGAATCATGGCCCATTGGTAAAGATCCTCCTATTATTTTCTCTTCTTGGATTGTCCAACAAGTGGTATCAAAGCTCCATATCTAGGGAGCCATGTTTCTGCTGCCATGTAAACAATCATCATCGGTTTTGTTGAGGTCAATGGTGGGCTAGAAAGGTATGCCCAATTTCTACGATCACAACACCAACAGTTAAGTCATAACAGAGCTGCATTGCATCATCACAAGCCACCATTGTTATTGGAACATGTAGCCCACAAGTTAGGAAAAACCCACTCATCGTCACCATAGACAAAATCATCAGGACCTCCTAAGCCCATTCAAAAGGGTGGTGATGTCCCATTTGGCTATGATTTGAGTAAATCTGAGTTTTTTGGTTCTTTTGTCAAGTGGATTCTCCTTTATGTCTTTGTCTTCTGTTTTTTTTTTTTTTTAATGTTTGGTATAAAAGCTTATAAGGAGAAACTTGGTTGTATGAGAACAATGATTGAATGAGAAAGTTCTCTAGATCGTATACCATGTCCATGAGGTAAGAGTACATTCAACATTGTTATCATGTATCTCAAAGTGTTTTGATTCTTGATTCATGAGCAACCAATCACATCACTCCATTTTCTATATTCTTTACTTCGTATATCAAAAAGACTAGAGAACAATTCATTACAAATACTAGGGAGAAGTTTTGTTAACAGTCAAATACCTCATCAACAAGTTACACAACTATGTCTTAAATGATATTAGTTCTATTGAGTCACTATTGGTTCCTCTTCTCTCCTAGTGCAAGTTTGCCTTGTCGATTCTTTGGGTGTGTTTTTTTGTTCACTCTCACAATCCTAATTGCAATAAATTATATCCTAAAGCCTTTAAATGTGTATTTATTGGTTATCCTTCAAATAAAAACGTGTACAAATGTTATTTTCCTATCATTCATCGTATATTTATTACCATGGATGTCATCTTTCATGAAACAAAATCCTTTTTTGTTAGTTCTCCACTTTAGGAGGAGAAGACACTTGAAATGAAGGAACTCTCCTACTATCATTACCATATATGTATTCGGAAGATGCTCAAGATCTAAGTAATGAAGTCACCACAAATGGGTTCGAATCAACTGACAATGAGGAAGAAGAAGATCATACTTTGTTCATAAAGTACTTTGTTATACGTAAACTCACTATACTTTTGGTATATGTTTATAATATGATTATTGTAGGAGATAACGAAACAAAGAAATTAACTTTAAAGGAAAAAATGGAAACCTAATTTGAAATGAAAAACCTAAAAAAACTCAAGCATTTCCTTGAAATAGAAGTTGCTTATTCCAAAAAGGGAATTTTCATCTCCCCCAAAAAACATATGTATTTGATCTCTTTAAAGAAAGAACGTAAACTGGGAGAACCTCAAGAGTTCCTGTTGAACAAAATAACAAAATTGAAAGTGAAGAGAGTTCTCGTGTAGAAAAGACCTAATATCACATATTAGTAGGAAAACTTATTTATCTATCATACATAAGACCAGACATTGTTTATACAATTAGTGTGGTAGGTCAATTTGTGCATGATCCAAAAGAAAGACATATGCAAACAGTTAACAAAATTATTCAGCACTCTAAGTCAAGCCCGGGAAAAGGGTGACTGTTCAAGAAAGATGACACTTTGACCCTAAAGATAAATACTGATGCAAACTATCCAAGGTTTATTACTAATAAAATTACCTCTGGGCAATGTATGTTTCTTGGAGAAAGTCTGGTAACTTGAAAAAACAAAGAACAAGACAAAGTATCTCGTTCTAGTGCAAAATTTGAATTTCGAGCCCTTGCTCAAGTTGTGTGGGAAACTGTGGATGAAAGTCATACTAGATGACTTTAAAATGAAGCTTAACATCCCTATACAATTGTAATATGATAACAAGTCAACCATGAGCATTGTCCATAATCTAGTACAACATGATAGGACCAAACATATTAAAATTGACAAGCATTTCATCAAAAATGTCTTGTGCTTACAACCCATGTCCTTACAAGACTTTAGATAACAAGCATCTTCAATAAGGGGCTTCCTCAGGGCACATTTCAGGATCTTGTTGTCAAGTTGGGAATTATCGATATTCATTTACCAACTTGAAAGGGGTTAACTAGTGGAATATCTCCATAGTAATTAGTGAGAAAATAACTTTAGAATCTTAGTATTCATTCAAATTATTTTTATTTCACTATTTTAAAGAGTTTGATTGATATAAATAGAAGTGATGAGAATGTAATTGGTGTGTCAGTTATCAATAAAATATTTTTTTTTATTTCCTTGCATACTTCAAGTTACTATATTCAATTATTAACATGACCTCCCATCATTCAAGTTGAAGGGTGGACAATGCAGAGGTCCACCCCCTCCTCTTCTTTCAATTTAGACAAATGGAGAATGTTGAATTTACAAGGATTTAAGTCGAGAGAGCATGTGTGAATATTATTTGCAATGAGTTAGATGAGTTGCAAAAGACAACATTAATTCCTATTTAAATTTGTACTAATAATAATTAAATAAGTAAACAACACATGAAATATAAGAAAATATGGAACCAATCCTAAGATATCACCTATGATACTCAAATATTTAAAATACAATACCAAATTGGTAGGAAATATTTTTCATATATTTTAAACTCTCCCTCAAGTTATAGCTTACAAAGCTTTAATCTTGTTAAAAATGAACCCATTAGAAAGGAAAACATAATAAGGGATCCACAAAACATGGATAACAACTCAAGGACGTTGAAGATATATCAAAGAGATGAAAATTGCTCAAAAGACAGCACAGCGAGGTATAACCATTAGCATAAAGAGCTCATGGCAGTGATATTGCATAACCAAGGAAGAAGAGACCTTCGATAGAAAGATCATCAGCAGAATTTTCCTAGCAAGCAAATGTGTAGCAACCGGCAAGAACTAAGGTACTACACTTATATGGATTTATTTAAGGAAAATAGGAACATTAGTTTCAGTGTATTGGATATCTTGCAAAAGACAAAGCAGTAATCTCCATTTATAATTGTAAATAGACTCATAATAAATCTATAGTTTTCAATCTACGAAAGTAGGCAGAGCAGTTTAGCCAAAGTATTGGTTCAGCAGTGTTATTGGTTGCTATCAAGTCTTATCTATCAACAATTATAGGTTCAAAACAAACACTAGATAGTGCAGTGACAAGGTAAAATAAGTTGTACAAACTACAATACAAGTGTGGTATAGAAATCAACTCTTAATATCAAAACATGTTTTTCAGCTAAACCAGAATGATAGTAAAAGTTCTAATGAGCACTTAAAATTTTACTGCCATATGGCTTTGAAGAAAATGTGGTCTCCATACTTTCAGAAGAGTGATTGTCAAATCACCCCAAAAGCTTAAACTATTTAGCGCAGACAGATGAATGGTTTATATCACATCTCTGACACATACACCCCACACAAGAGCCCTTTGAGCTAGCATTATGCACAAACCTAACCACTAAATTATAGAGGTTCTAATATCATAAACCAACAATCCCAAAAGGATAAGCTATTAGGAGAAGTCATGGGAATAGTTTTATATTTACACTTGTAAACATCACAAATTAAATTTTAGGGCAACATACAAATATGATATGCAAACTAGTTTTGACAGAGAAATCAAAGGAAGAAGCTAACTCTAAACTTGAACTTTGGAAACAAACATTAGAATCAAAAGGCTTTTGCTTGAGTAGGAGTGGGACAGAGTATCTGCATTATGATTTTAGTAATAAACAAGAAGAAAATGACTTGAAGATAAAAGTTGGAGATGGGTAAATTAAAGCATTTGGTGATCGAATCAACATTGCTAAATGACGGGTAAGCTAAGAAGATGTCACACAATATATAAACTTGGTGATTAAAATTCAAAAAGGCATCTAAGGTTATTTGTGACTGCAAAGTAACTATCAAGCTCAAAGAAAGTTCGTCATTCCCCTATGATACTGAGTGTCAGGCTTTAAAGGAACAACTAGCGAAAATGTGAGAGCATAAATGAGTATGTAAGGAAGGAAGCATGGTTACACAAGATATGATAAAAAATAACGAAAAATCAGTTAAGGTGATTTGAAGGCACCGTAGAGGAGAGTAGATTTCATGATTTTTAGGCATGTGAAAAGGGATAGGGGGGACCAAAAAAGTACATTGGATTAAATCATTAAAAATATGAGCCATATGAAAAGAGATAATGTGGTGAATAATATTCTTAAGAACTTGGCTTTTAACTGAGTTCAATGTAATCCATGTAGTGATTTCACCTAATGGGATAAGAATAAGACAATTGTCATTGTTGTTATCACACTAAATGCAAAATATAAATAGGACATGCTAACAATCAGAGGTCAGACCTTATGAGGATGGACATCATCAAAAACATGAGCTTGGCCACCATAAAAAATAGTCATCTGACGGCTAGCAGAAGTTAGGGCGGGTTGACTGCTGTCAATATCAAATGCATAAAGTCAAGGAACGTCTCCTTTTTCAAAAGTAAAGGGAGCAAAAAAAAAAAAAAAAAAAAAAAAGGGGGGAATGAGTAACTGCACTTAAAAGAAAGATTCACCCTGGAGGCGCGGAAGACAGCATGCTATTTTGATCTCGCGGGCGTG
>Ga0099824_1004952_pt1 | contig 18946 bp, 6 predicted proteins | sample SiratrowhiteBW_FD_76837 | JGI IMG/M metagenome (GOLD analysis project Ga0099824, IMG submission 76837) | Root nodule microbial communities of legume samples collected from California, USA - Siratro white BW | ecosystem: Host-associated > Plants > Roots > Nodule | place: USA: California... | reverse complement strand
TCTATATTTATATAATTAATAATATATTTATTTATATTTTAAAAAAAAAATATAATTTATAATTATTAAATTATATATATATATATATATATATATATATATATATATATATATATATATATATATATATATATATATATTAAAAAAAAGAAATAAGATCTCTCAACTTTTCTATATAGCAAAATCAACAACTTAATTAATTGAAATTAACGAGCAATTAATTTTGAGTGAAAGAAAAACACCAAAACATGGGTCTTCCGAAAAATAATTTATTTTTCCTTAGTAGGAAAAACAAATCTTAATACTGGACTACCTAATCACAAAAACTATACAATTATCAATATTAAATAGCTATTTTTTTTATTACAAATTATTTTACCCTTGCCTCCAGTTTCATAAAAAATCAAATGAACAATTCTCATACATTATAATCGTCGTGATAACTCTGTCACAAAAATTTAAATCTTGAATTGGTGTTTTTCCTTATTTGAATTTTGTGAGTTTTTTTTAGAATAAATATTTTTTATTAGTTAATATTAAATTTCAAATTAACTTCTATGTATATCAATTAAAAGTTTAGTTATTTCATAAATTTTTAAGAATTCTCTTTGTATATTTTAAATTTTTTAACAAATCTCACATTTTTTTAAATCAAATATCACTTTATAAAATGTGGCAGAGATTAAAACGAGCATAACAAATTGAAATTTACATCAATTCTCAAATCTCTTATTTATGTTTTTGAATTTTGTTATGAGTTTGATTTATTACTTGCACGTGGGATCTGATTGGTCGATTAGGTTAGGATCACAGTGATATATGTTTTTTATTTTATTTAATTTTATGAGATAAAGTTAAGATTTCCTTAATATCTCTCTTAATCGATGAAAAGGAAGGAAATCAACTTAAATTTATAATCAGTGTTATCAAAATATTGAAGAAGTGTTTGAGATATTATGACAAATGTCTTAGATTATGGGTTAGAACTTCTTTAATATCTCTTGATCCCTGAAATTATTTTGGAGGGAAATCAACCTAAATTTATAATTAATGTTATCAAGATTTTAAAGAAGTGTTTGCCCTAAGATACTTATGGATGAATCAATTTATTATGAATGAGGATTACATATGTTATTTTTATATGAAATATACAAGTGAATGATATTAGAATTGAGTAAAGGGTTGACATAACCATCTAATTTTATTTACTGAGATTATAATAGATTATACTGTTGTAATTTATTTCTACAAGTGATTATTTTGGTGCGGAAATAGGTTTGCAAAATCCTTAAATATTGAAGTTATAATTGTTACTTGGGCTATTGTTTAGTAACATGAGGTTTTTCCATTTAAAGAATTTATTGTTTGGATCCAATCAATTTCAGAAAAAAAGGACATTTTCAATTGTATTGAGGAAAAACATTTAGAATTAAAAGAAAAATAAATGATACTTCAATTGAAGTTTAAACTTAGTAATGTCACTTGAGTAATGAGTTAACCATTTAAGCAAAGAGTTGTTGAAGTAACAAGGTTCATTACTTTAGTTATTTAAACGAACAAAATGTTAAAATAATTCTCTTTCATTTTAAGTTTCGTCACTCAAATGCAAAAGGAACTTAAGAGTACAATTTTATGGTACAAATAAAGTTAAATTCAGTTGATATTATTTTTAACATCCCCTAATCTTATAGTGTGTAAGACTTTTCCGTAATTTTTAACAACTTTACCACAAAAAATAGTAATTTTTAAAATGATATATTTTCTAAATGTTTTTAGACTATTCATATTTATTTTATTAATTAAATATTATATTTGAAGAAATTTATAATCATATATTTATTTGATTTATTTTATTGTTTTTTGAATAGTGTTATATTTAACTATTTATTTTAATAAATACAATAGCTAATACAACAAAAATGTAACATCTACTTCAATATGCATTAATTATGTTTACTCAAATTTTTAGATATAAAATAAGATTAACAATAATATATATAATACGAAAAATATAATATTCGAAACCAAAAAAAAATGTAATCAAATTTTTAGTTAAATTTTCAGTTGAAACTAGGAACATATATTATTGATTTCGATCTAAAATTAAAATGGATAAAAAAAGCTTGGTCCTACATGATTCTATATAAGATCAACAAACCAACAAATAATTTAGTCCAATTTTTTTTTTAAAATAATAATTTCGTTTTTCTTAAATGATTGTTTTCTAAAATTAAATCACATAAATAAAATTAATTTCAATCATTGTATATTGTAATTGAATATATAAACTATAATATATACATATATATATATATATATATTAATAAACCATTTTTAAAATTATAATTATATTGTTTTGAAAAACAAACTTATGGGTCATGGGTTGAAAAGGTTGAGAAATGAATTTATTTCAATTTATAGCACTATTTTTGTAGTGAAATGAAACCTATTTAAGAAATTATTAAAGTGGATTGATGATGTTAAACTTAAATTCGGAGCTCTATATTTTGAGGTGGTTGCTTAAAAGTGGTGGGTTGCTGTCAGATCCATCAATTAGTAATGAACTTTCACATTGGTAAAGATTAAATGTGGGTTAGAATAAATAAAGTAAATGATAGTAGAAGAAGGAGAGATGTGTGTTGGAAGAATGCATAAAAAAAGGAAGATGGAAGATGATGATAGGGTTTGAATATTGAATGTTGGGAGTAGGGTTTGGATTAAAAAGAGAAAAAACACAGAGATAACGACTAAAGAAAAATGGTACAAAGTACGAAGGAACGGTCCCTGCTCCCTGCCTCTCTCTGCTACACTCTACGGCTAACATCATTCAACCTTATTATTATTATTATTAATTATTATTATTTATCATTTTTTATTTTTTAATTAATTAATAATAATATATAAAATTGATGGCACCTCAATTTTACTCCAAAGGCCAACCATTCCGTTTTGGGGGCACATCGTACACCTTTCATGCCTCTGTCACGTACCCATCTCACCCCATTAAATTAACCATTTTTATTTCTTTTATTCGTCTTATAATAATAACATCACATTGCTTTCAACCTACCACCAAACCTCTTCCTTAATTCAAAATCATCAACTTGTTCCACTCTTTATTATATAATTTGACTGCCATTTTAGTCAAATCCATTATTCACTAAAATACTCACAAGTGCTTGCAATATCATCTTATTTTATTACTAGTACAGACATTAATGTAGTTTATTAAAACATAAAAAAAAAAATCATATTTCATCAAAGCCTAAAAGTTAATTAGGTTAACTTTTTCTAAAAGTGAAACCGTTATATATCTCCTCGCCCAATATTTTAACCTAAAAAATCTAGTGTTTTAGTCGTTTCAATGTACACGATAAATATTGTTTACCAACTTAAATTTATAATAAATAAATGTATAAATTATATTTTGTCTTTTATAAATTATTTACATTATGATACAAATTTATTTTAAAATAATGTCATTCTGTATAGATTTTTTCACGTAAAAAATACTGATTGAAAAATGGCTGTAAATAATGAAATTAAGAAGGGTTAGATTTGGTGGTAAGGTAAGAAGATAAGATTTTTTATGTAAAGTGAGACTGGGAACAGGTGAAGCGTAGATGAAAGGTGTAAAAGCAGAATAGGAATAGGGTAAGTGAGGTGATGTTTGGGAAGCGTTACAGTACGTGTGGTCGCAGTGAATCCTAATGGTTTTTTGTCTCCCCCAAATGTCGCAGGCCCAAAGTCCAATCAGCCCAATTTCCAATACCATCATTACCACCATAACAGCTTTGGTACCCACTCTGATCTCACGGCAGGGAACGCCCCTTCCCTCATCAGACGCTCATCATTCCATCATACGTAAACCTCTCTCTCTCTCTCTCTTCCCTTTTATCGTGTCCTTCCTCTTGTATTTGTCTTCTCCTAAAACGTCACATTCATACATTCATACAACGACAAAATAAAAAATAAAAAATATACAAAGAAACATTGTTTGACTGTAACAAGATAATTTTATTTTTAACTGTTTAGTATTATAACAGAAAACAAAAATATATATATGATATGATAGAAAAAGAAGAAATGAAGTGGAATGTCATTTGTGACATTTAACTATTTAAGGGTCTGTGTGTGCAGAGAAAAGCTGCTCTATCATTTCCAATTTCCACCTCTTCATCTTTCAAGGGAGTTAGATGCAGGTGTATGTAAACTATTCCAACTTCAGAGTCTCTGAGGTGTGTGTGAGTGTGGGGGGTTCGGATCTCATACGTGTCATTGGGACGTGTTGCATGACTAAGCCCTTTCTCATATCTTTGCCACACACAGATTAAGTCATAGAGCTTTTATAGGACTATCACTTTGTTGCGGTTTTCGTCTAAATCTTTCTTCCTTTTTTCTTTTCTCCTCTTTCTCCATTTCAACATCTTACTTTTCTCATTTAAAACAATTACACATAACATTTTTTAACTACTAATTTCATACGTTAATATGCCTGTTATTTTTTCCTTTTATTTTGAGATGTTCTTGATAGGTATCAATTATCAAACCCTAGTAATTGAATTGTGGATGGGTGGGTGGTGTGGATCGTATATAACAGTCCTTGGTTTTTCCTTTAATGGGTATCTCTCTATTCCTCCAGATCTGATTCAATTACCATTTTTTTCCCCTTTTGATTTTTCAAATCCACTTTTCCTTTTTGTGAAGCTTTCCAAATTTGGGCAGTCATTTGCTTTTTTTCCACTTTGTTTTTCTTTCTTGGAACATTAGAAGAAATTGACAGAAGAGAGTGAGCACACAGAGGAACCAGATATAGTTATATACTGTTACTTTTGCGTGCTCACTTCTCTTTCTGTCAACTTCCAGTGCTGGAAATTACTTCCAATCTGGCTCTGCTTTGTTCCAATTCCCACCAAACAAACCCCAACTCAACCCCACACACTCTCATCATGGACCTCATCTCAACAACAACATCATCTTTCATGCCTCACAACAGGTTCATTATTTATTAATTCATTATATCAAACAGTGAAAACCATGTCGTTTTTGCGTTTCTTTGTTTCTTTCCCTATTTTTATGTTTCGGTTTCATGATCTATTATATTACTCATGATTCAATTTTATATTATCTGTAATTAGACAGAAAGCGTGACTTTTGATAGCGTGGCAGAACGAACTCCCTCATTAACAGTGCAGGTTAATTAGCGGCAATTTTTTTAATATGTATAGCATGGGACCATTCACGTCATTATGGTCCTCACAATTTTATTTTTTTTTATCAACGTTTCTTGCTCTCTCTGTCTAACATTGTCTTCCTGATTCCATGTTCATCGTTCCCTATATTTTATAATTCTTGCACATGCGAACGAGGTTTATTTACTCCGTAAGAGGTACCGATTCCTGTTGACTAGTTTTTGTGCCCACTTCAGGTTAGCTAGATTCTAGTATCTTGGACTTTTGGATGCGTGTGTTAACAGGTTTTGGTTGGCTTATCTGTTAAACCCTATCACCTTAACTGTAGTGTACCTTGTTTGTCCTCAGCTACGACAAAGTTGTTTGAGAGTTTGGGAATGTGAACACTGTTTTGATTCCTGTTGCCTACTAATACTTTGATTCTCTCCTTGCTAACTATTTCGGAGATTTTCTTGTTAAGTTTTTTTTTTTACTTTTGAATTTTGTAGTGTGGAAATAAATGTTTCGATTGATATTCTGCACAAGCTGCACACTGATTTTCCGAAATTGATGCAGATTTAAGCTTAGGCTTTGATCCTTCTTATTTCTTGTGGATGTTAGAAAAGAAGCATCATTATGTTGTTACTGTTTACATTTTTTTTTTCTTTTTGGTGACTACTCCTCCCACCCCTTTTCTGTTAATTATTAGAAATACCTTCTTCAAGTTGATAGTGGCATGATTGAACGGGGATTAAAATGTTTTATAGCGTGAATCATGGAGAATTGAAGAGGTTAATTTTCAGTCAGACATAGTATTTGCCTATTTCTCTTTGGTAAGCATAGGCTAATTAATGCAAATTCATTTCTATACTCCTGTTACTTACATAAAATCAAATGATATTAACTACTCTTAGCATAGTAACCAACTACCACCTCTACATAGTGGTTTCTAATGCCAATTGTCCATTCTACTGTTGTGAAGATTAACAATTTAATTATTTTCCCTTTTATTGGAGAGTGGAGATTACTGATCCATTTATTTCCTCAATAAGGTTTTCGGAAAAAAAAAAGAGTTTTGGTGATATGGTCTATATTTATGTTGGTTTGTAAGCACTTTTGTATTATTATTCATCTTTAAATGGCAATAAGATTTTGTAGTTTTTAAATTCAAATAGGGATTCAAAGCTTCTATATATGTTGATTTAATAGCTTTGGAATTTATCTTTTTATGGGGTTTTAATATGAACCACCTATCCTTTTCACATTTATTATGGTTTTCCTTTGATGGAGACAATATATATCCTATTGGTGAAAAGACAACATAGAATATGCTTGCATTTTTGTTTTATTTTTTATTTTATCTTCCTGGAGTTATTTAGATTCAATTCTATTTATATGCCATGTTCTAAAGAATATGCACCACAATTTTCTATATATTACCACATTTATAACTATTATAATTTAGATACACAAATTATAAAACGAGGGCAAATTTGAAGTTTTTGTCGCTACAATTTGAAACTATCCCTTGAACCCTCAATCAGGAATTGTAGTTTTCTTTTCAGGTGTGTGATTAAGTGATATGGATTTCACATGTATAAATGATGAACAAGATTTACGCTTCCGTTAGATTAATTTACCAATGATTTTTGGTCGTAAAATCGAATCAGAGATCTTTCAATTTGGTTTGTAATTCTGAAAAGAGAAGCTATGAATTATGGTCATGATTATTGTAAGCATTTGTTCTTATATAACCACATGGATTATTGATTCATATAGCAGTGGTTTGATTCATTGAAAAACATTTCACTCATACGGTTGATTCTATTTTGTAGGTAACAGGTTGCTACTCAAGTAATGATTTTTGTCTTGTCATTACAGTATACAGTAATTGTTCCCTTCCTAGGTCAGATAACCAAACATTTACTTAGATTTGAGTAATGATAAGAGTGGACTCCATAGAAGAAAAATAAAAGAAAAAATGATAAACGTGATAAAACATGAGATAGAATGAAAATTGAATTGGAAGTGGAATGGAAGCGGAAGCAAGTAAATGTTAAGATTTCTTTCAGATTCTATGACTTCTGTCTGAAGTGAAAATTGTTTTAAACATTTTCATTCCATGGCTTGCATTTTGCATAAGCCACAGAAAATTTGTCTTCAAGAGGTTAAAGATTGCACGAGTCAACTCATTCTTCAATATTTTAAACATTTGTATGTGGAAGCGTGTAAAATCTAGTTTAAAATTGAATTGAGAGTCTATTTGATTTCAGAAAAGGTTTTCTGTTTTTTTACTTTTCATTACAAAAATGACACTCATTTTTACATTTTTAAACAAAATTTTGTAAATAGAAAATAAAATTTCATTTCAATTAAAAGTAAAAGTAGAAAGCTTTTCCAAACCAAATGGCCCTAAGTTTAGTTAATTGGATTTCATTTTCATTTCAGAACTGACATTTTTATGTTTTGATTTTCCAAAGAGTTTCACTTCAAATTTGTTATTTTTTCTTATCAACTCCTATCATTGTTTATAGCTCAAAGTGGTTGTTTCAATAATCTGTCCACATATTTATGTTTCTTTTATACTTTATGATAATTCGAGACCATGTACCTGCTCTATTTATGCGTAATCTTATCTAATCTTAGCAGTCACAGTTAACAGTGTTCCACTTTTGATTAGACATTCAAACAGTGATTGATCAGGACATAGTTTTAAATTCGATTGTCTAATTGTTCTTTCTACAAATGTTTAGGCTAATGATTCAGGCTCTAAAGTATTTTTGTATACTAATTTTTTTTTCTAGTTCACAAAAAGTCTTTGGTGGTTACTAAGCTTGCATCTTCATTTAACAGAATATCCTTCCACGTTAATACTTTTTAGTAAAACTTTTCCAACAATTTATGGGACTTTTAGAAGAGCTATATACAAGCCTTAAGAGTTTATGAAAGTGATTTAGGTCATTTTAATATATTTATTTTACCTTATTTTAATAAACATTACAGCTAAACTTATAAAAAATAACTAAGATTATTTTGTGAATCTTTACAATGTAGCTTACAATCCAAGCTCTTATTTGAAAAGTCTTTTTAATGAAGAGTTAAGTTATTCACCAAATTAAACACACCCTAGCATGTTATAGGGATATGTTTGTATTTGTAATGGTTCAAGATCCATCAAATGACATTTGGAGCTCAGTAATAAAGCATCAAAGTAATGAAAGATAGCATTGAGACAATAGCTTCATTCTCGGTATCATGGTAAAATCTATCAAGTTTTCAGCAAAAACCAGTAATTAGGAAAAGTATTGTCCAGATCCTCTTTGTCTAATTGATACTTTTTCTCGAGTCAAGTACTGTTAATTATTATTTCAGAATTGATATCCACTTCCATCAACACATGCAAAATTTGTAATCTTGATTTGTCTGCTCTCATCATCTTTACTGTTGCCCTCAGTAGGTATTTGAATTTTTAGCAGGAGTTAATTATAGTCTGAGTTATTATAAATCATATACATAGTTTTTTTTTTTTTTTCTGCACAAAATAGTCAACATGGATTCCTTGTAACTTGAACATTTAATAATTTTGTTTTGGGCTTTCATTGACATCTAGTTCCTTTGGACTGACACTTAATTTGGGGTCTGCTAATGAAGAGTTGGATTCATCCTAATTACTAAATATGGATTGAGAATATTGTAATTTTAAAATTGTGGTGAATTATTGTGTTGATGCCTGTGACACTAGTTCAGTTAGTTGCTGAAGAGAAAGCAAAAGCCACCCTTGGATTGCAGTGGGGTAGCTGACAAAAGGCAAAGGGAAACAAAGTACTTGTGCTGACGATACTTTGGGTTTGTGGTCACCCTTCTGAAGAAAATCTGTTACCTTGTTTATCTGTTTATTAGTATGTGAATAGCCCTTACGTTGTACCTTCTTTATTTGCCTTGTGGTTGTTTGGAAAATAAATGAAAAGGGTTCTTTCATTTTGTTTTGGATTGTGAAGACCTTCAGTTTCGGGCATGAGAAGGAAGGATACAAATAGTATAGTTTTTGAATGCTGAAGACAACAGTAATGAGTTGATAAGAATAGAATCTGGCTGCTGTATTTCAAACCATTCACTTAGAAGTGCAAACACGACATATGTAAAGCATAGTTCGTGATGATGGGTTGTGTGAACTTGTGGTTGTAATTGCTGTTCCCTTCAAATGTCAGTCACTGTACCGGTCGTTGCAAGTTGAGGAAATATGCTACCCATGTCATCATTGAGACTTGGAGATATTTTTGGAACAACTAGTTTGAAGTTGTGGTCAATATTAAACTACCCACTCTCTCAATGTTATTAGCCCCAGTTTTAGGTTTCAGGATGCAAGTTAACTATATAAGCTTGTAATATTGCATGTACAATGGTTATCAATCATCTTACTTGAAGCTGAAACCAATAAATATGACTTTTGGGGTGTTTTTATAATGATAAAAACTGTAGCCTGATGGTATTGATGTATCCTTTTTCCTATCAGAATTTTGTAGTCAAATTCTGAAAGTAAAATTTCCGTTTGTTGTACTTATTTGGTGTTAGTTATTGGTATTCAAACACTCTTAACATTTGATTAATTAGATGACATTACTTTAATTAATAATAATAGAGGTTGGATCATATAAAAAGAATTATTCTTTTTGATGAACCAAGAATTGAATAGTCTTTATATATATATATATATATATATATATATATTATGTATGTATTTAGACATATACATACGCACACCTGTGGATAACTCTATTTTAGACAACAAACAAATCCGTTTATTTGCCGAAAAAAAATTCAACAAAGTTTTTTACTAATATATCCCTTAACCGATAATCAAATATTAGTTATTTCGAAATATAGATCAAGAACTAGTTTTTGACTCTTCTAACAAATATCATATATGCAAATTTCAATAAATTGTGGGAGTGCTCCTGAGAATTAGGGTCTTTTTACTATATTTTTTCTTGCAATCAAATACTGACTCGTCAAGGCTACTCCAACTGCCACTCTTCGGGTGTACACAGCAAAGAGTTTGTTATTTCTAACCACCATATACACACTGTACCTTGATTCATAGATTGATGGCAAAATTTACAGCAAAATAGATAAAAAGGCCAGTATAGCAGGTATATACTCTTTAAGGTATTCTTGTAAAATCTTATTAAACTTACTGTAATCATTTTTATAAAACTAATACTTATTTTATCCAAAAACAATAAATATAATAGAATAAATTCTTATGTTGTCGTGAAAATATGTAAAGATTGATAGTAATTACTGAAGTGGAAATACATCAATTAAATGAAAAGAGAATAATGTCTCAATAAATTTATGATTAACCATAAAAAATACAAATTACTGACAAATTTGATATCATTAAAATTTAACGGAATTTCTCAGAGCCCTTGTGAGGACTCCGTACATATAGGACAGAAGAACAGAAGAACAGAAGAGGGAGTACAAAACTATGATGAGCGTTGCTTTTTAGGCGATTAATTCAGCTTCTACCACTTTGATCTGATCGATCTATTAGTAGACATACTCAAATATATTAGCCACTTTTTGATAGAGCCCCAGCCGCAAAAAGAAGATTCCTTCGAGAAAACTGTTTCAAACAACAGAATGCAAGCGTTAAACATACATGGATGAATCCTACAAAATTATATCAACATTATCCATGACCATGTAATAATCAAGCGTCAAGTGATCTTACCCGCAATGAGTAAACTGGGGTAGATTTCGTAGGCAGAGTTTTCAATGATCTAAGTCTGTTAGCGTTCCCACTTCTACCAACGTCAAAAAGAAATTGAGGTTGTCAACGGGAAACGGAAGATATGGATTTCAAGTTCAAAAATTCAACGGGTTCAACCGGAGTCAAACCAGTTCTAATAAAAAACATTTTTTATTTTTAAATAAATACAATTTACATAGTATTAACAAAAAATATACATAAATTTATAAAAAAAAAAAAATTAAACTTTACTTGAAAGTGTCATAAATCATAACATATAATAAATATGCTACAAATAACAAGAAACAAATCTAATACACCTACTTAATCAACAATAACAAATAAAGTTCATTACCAACTATAGATCTATTAAAATACCCAGCTACAACAACAAAAAAAAACGCTTCAAGAGCCAAACCAGTTGTATCTCTTAAACTGTTGGTTTTCCTAGTTTTTCAATTTGACGGATTTTATCCCGATTCAAATTGAATCCAGATTTTATAAAGTTTTGGACCGAAGACTGGTCACGTTCCTGATTCAACTGGCCGGTTCGGTCTGGTTCTGACAAGGAAGGGTAAGTGAAAATAAAAAATTTCACGTGGTAATTGAGTGTTAATACACCTTTCAATGATACTTCGTGGTAAATATATGATTTATTCATGTAGAAGTTCAGTAATAACTAGACACAATTTATAAATTTTCCCAAGAACTTGGATTGGTTAAAAATAAAAGATTTCCTATGCCAAACGATTCAAAAACAATTGTTATAATAGACGAACTTACTTTTCTTCAGCCCTTGAAACCTTGGTGCTCGTATTTACATCCCACAATTTTACAGTGCAATCAGCAGATCCAGATGCTAGAATAGAACCTTCAGAACTGATACATCCAACCATTATGAATAGCCCGTAAAAGTATTGTTACCAAAGTGATTGCAAACTCAAAAATCTTTAATCTACTTCCTAATTATGATAAAATACAGCAATAGGGGATCACCTGAATGCGAGGGACCAGACACAGGACGTGTGCCCAATCAAAGGTGTGAGACAGCGACCACTAGAGAGGTCCCACATCATGATCGTGCCATCTTCATCACCAGATGCCATATAGCGACCATCAGGAGACATTGCCAAAGACAGAATCATACCCCTATGACCAACAAAAACCCGGACACAATCACCACTCTGCACATCCCATAGTCGAACTGTTTTGTCACTGGAACCAGTTGCAATGTAGTTGCAGTTGGCATGCCATTGCACACACTAAAAATGATCACAAAATAGGTTAAGATTGTTTCTTAATACATAATGATGAGTATAGCTCCTTTTTAACCTTCTAAGATTAGGTGGCAAAATATAGCTTTCGAGACAAATATTTTTAACATATAACCAATTAGGAATTCTTACACTATTATGACTTCACAAGAGAAATAAAAGATAATTTCTCCTATTCAAAACAGACTTCACAGAGCCCTGCTTGATCATAAACTTTACACATAATTAAATCACTGGTATATGAATCCGGAGCAGTCAGTATGTAATTAAAAAATAGCTAGTGGCAAATATAGATCCCATAAAAGAACAAAATCTCGAAAAAAACAGAAGCAACAAAGAATATTGAATGCACTAACTTACATCAACATCAGACAAGTGCCCTGCCATTATTCTTAAGGGCTGTATCCTGTCCATGGACCAAATCCTAGCAGTTCTGTCGTGTGAAGAGCTGGCAAAATAATGCCCTACAGGACTAAACTGCATCCATAAAAAGAAATAAATAACACAGCCTTCCAGAATGTACATGCAGCCAAGAATGACGTCCCAAGGCATGAAAAAAGAGGAATGAAATATATTTGCGCTAAAAAGCAGAATTCTACAAGCTGCAACACGTAATTTGAGGGTACAAAGCACAGCATTGACTCTTCAACAAATCCCACAGATGCATGTCCGTCATATATACAAAACTTTCTTATCGTAACAAACAAAAATTTCATGACATTTTACCAGTTGAAATTCTGAAGTAAATTACAGAGGCAAAAAAGGAAGAACTAGTTTGTATCATTTACATATTATACCACATCAAACATTCAAGAAAATAAACAGGGCGGGATTATAAAGGCTTTCCCTCACAAATATTACGCTAAAAAGACAAGGGAGGCTTTGCTACATCGATGTCATTTGTTAGGCTATCTCTTTGTGCTCTTCATTCCTGTCTTCTTGTATTTATTTTACAAAATAAAGTGGATCACATTAACAAGACATTCGGAGCATATATAGAGACGACTGTGGTCTGACTTGCATATACAATATAATTGTTTAACCAATTAAAGAAGTAGACATCATATTTTAATGTTTAAACTTTAATTTTTTATTCATGCAACTGGTATCTTGTTCTACATTCACTATCAGAACAAAATTTCACAATAATTTGTTTTACCTGAACATCCCAGACAGGGTAATTATGACCCTTATAACAAACAAGATTTGCATTAAGTTTGGTGCTCCATAATCGAACTGCATAAAAATTTAAGATTCACAGGGTTCAGAATTAAAACTATAATATAAAAGAAACAAAATTAGCACGAACAAAAATTGAGATCAAGAAAGTGTACTTGTTGAGTCTGCTGAGGATGACAGGATAAAATCTCCCACAGGACTAAAAGAGGCCGCATAAACAGGTCCTGAATGACCTTGAAACAGTGTATACTGTCTTTTCCCAAAACCTTGCCCAAACATTTGATCATTTGGTGATGTGTCATTCTCACCCTGCGAAAGAGCTAATAATAGCAAAATTGATAACTACACTTCTACAGCATGCAATACCATTTGGTCATGTTCAAAATGCTAGGAAATTGCATGAGCTCCCGTGCACTCAAGCTTGCTTTGTTTTGTTCAACTCAAATCTCAAGTTTGTTATTAGAGCCCAGGCGTTTTACTGATTAACAATTAGAGGGGGAAAAATTTGATCCATTCTTAAACTATTTTCAAACAGATGCCTAAACTGGTCTGGATCACATTCTTAAACCACCAAAACTTTATATTTCTAATGGAATTAAATGCTCATAGACTAAAAGATAATCTACCAGACATTCTTCAACAAAGTCCAAGTCAATAATTCCATCACTAGATGAGTACAAATAGAGGTACTGCTAAGAACCTCTATTCTCTTCATACACGAGTCAGTGAAAAGTATGACTACTATATCACTGAATGTCTTGCTTAAATTAATTACAAGTATATTTCATCAGTGTATTTCTTAAACTATATTTTCGCTGAACCATTGTACTTGATTAACAATATTCACAATTCTAAATCAACGATGCAACAGTAACAGCTAGGTCTCAACAAAAGAAATTTACAAAATACAAACTTACAACTGGCAGGCGGTTGTCCAAGCTTTGCCATATCCCAAACCTGGATATACAATTCAGAAATTACCAGAGAATCAATCAATTAACAACTCCAAAGAAAGAGGGTTTTCTATTTTAGAGGTGGACGGAAGAGGAAATATAGAGAAGAGAAAAACCTTCAGTGATGAGTCAGAAAATCCTCCAGCAATTAATGATCCGTCATGGGATATTGATGAACAGCTTAAACTGAGATGGTATGCAAAAATGAATTAAGCAACAGAAATCCAAACGATATATTGATAACAATAATAAATGTGTTGGAAATTACCCATTATGTGTATTTATAAATGTGTAAAAGCTAACTGACGGCAATGCAACACTGCTGAGCTGTACACGGTTCCTTAAATCCTCAAGGATGGACTGTTCCACCTCAGTTGGACTGCAATTATTCAACAATACGAAATTCAATTAAATGAAATCACAAAAATTCACTACCTTGTGATTGAGATTTTTACATCAATTAGTAATATTAATACCTTGCATTACATGGAATCATTGGATAACAAACTATACAGCAGTGCATCACTTAAAAAATTATGTGCTTTTTGTCCAATAAATATTTTGAATATCTAACTAATTCAAGAACTCAACTACTATTATCTGATTTCGATAGAAACAAACGAAAATATCCCTTTTCCCCTTCAAAATTATGAGGAATGCGGGATCTAAACACTTTATCCACAAATAGAAGAACAGGTGAAAATGTTATGTACTACCTAGCAACCCATCCAATTAGCCCACTTATGCTACCAAATAATCAGTAACAAGTTCAGAAATGACACAGGAGTCGTCTCGTTGGCAGGTGCCAAACATGGAATTCCAATTCAAATTATATCCCATTTAAAGTGTAGGATCATCTGTACATAGTTACATGACCACTCTTTCCATTTAAACATGATTGATGCAGTGCAGACACAGGAGTGCCAAATCAACCAAGTGTTGGACTTGAAACTCCCATTTAAAGTAGAGGCTTTCCCTCTTACATCTTGTCTTTTCTGGATAGAAATATAGTGAAAAGAATGAATTCTTTGGATGAATACAAATGAGAAATGTATCTCTATTTTTTTGGATGAAGAGAAATACATAGAAAGAATAACAAGTGTACACACTTTTTTATCCTTTTTAAGGAACAAGGAGATGAAGGACAAAAATAACACTTAAAAAGAGAAACGAGAAAAAGTCTTTCCATATGAGAATTTGTGGGAAAAAAATTTCTTGCTATCTATTGTGTCAAGCAAATTAATGGGAACTTTATACCTGATCTCCATTCTCTATTTCTTTCCACCCAATTTCAACAGAAATAAAGGGTCCACGGTGGGAAGCCTTGTATTCGCAGAGAAACTGGGTAACCCAACTTCATTCTTAACTTCCCCATGTTTATGGTCGTATCTAGAGTTTCTTTTTTTGGAGGGTTTCTTATCCTCCTATTTGATGTCACCCCTCCCCCTTCTAACAAGTTTTCTTCATTTTACAACCCCCAAAAATACAAAAAACAGTCATGCCCACACCTCCACAAAATTTTCAGGTTAAACTTTCTTCCTGTCTGGTCCAAAACAAGCATTCAACCTAGAGCTAAAAAGAACACAATGCTAAACATCTATAACAAACTGAAAATTCACTGACGGAGCCCAGCAAACATAAATTCACTCAGTGATATGCATTAATCTAGGTTCCACTCAACTAACTGCAGGTATCAAACAAAACATTGCAGGAAATAGAGCCCAGTCTGGGAATTTGATAAATTCTGTAAGCTAAAGGACTCACTTTTATTCCAACTACAACAGGAAAGGAGCCCCACTAAATTTAGTTTTGAAAATATGTCAATGACTAAATGAAGATTTCTTTTATTTGACTATATGGCTAAACAAAAATGGCACTAACAAAATAATAGGGAAGAAAAATCATCAATAAAAGAAAAACCCTTTCTAGACAACATATGCTAAGCAAATGACTTCTTTGCTCCTGCTTTAATGCCATCAATTATTTTAGAATTGTGTCATTCACATTAGCTATACAATTTCGAATGAAAATAAACCAACATAATGCCTTCATTTCCTTCAGCTCTGATCCTCATCCTATTACTAGTTTAAAAAAGCATGTTAAATAAAGATATGAGATTGAGAGAATACATTATGGGTAAGGGGAGTTCAGGCTTAACTCGAGGAGCTGCAGGTACAGTATTAGCTTCAGGTTTTGTACTCTTTCCAGTTGCACTACCACCCTTGTCCTTTTTTACTTTTTTGACTGAACCACCACCACCTTGCTTTCCCCCTTCAAAGGATCTTTTCTAAAAGAAAAATATTTGAAAATTATAGTGAAAAAACACTCAAATAAGACATCCTAAAATAGAATCCATGTACACACTCTGTTTGAAAGGCCTACATTCTAGAAATAAAAGGTACTGTATATCCTCATATAATATAAGCATAAGTAAAACTTGATAAATTAACCAGGTCATGTCAATTTTATAACAGATATACCTTAGTCTCGTCATTCTCACCCTCTTTTGCTTCCCCTTCACCCTTTTCAGAGTCTGAAAGCAAGGCCCCTGCCTTTTCCAGCCGTTCTTCAAGAGAGTCTTCAAGTAACTACACGAGAAACACATTTAGAATTAAATCAGATAATTACTGAATCAGTCATTAATAATTTAAATAAGTAATTTCATCCATTTGAAAAATAGAATAAAAAACTCCTTTTGAAAAGTGTCCAGGAAATTGTAAAACTGCTGTCACCTAGCTAACACTTTATTTCTTGTTTTGAAACAACATATATGAATAAAAAATTCTAACAAACAAAATTCACCATTTACTGTAAAAATTATTCAAAACAGAAAACAAAACGAAAATAAACAATACCTAGACCTTATTAGTGAAAGCAGGGAATTCAAAAAAATTTCAAGTGTTTCTCACGCTATAAAGACACTTTCATTACACCAAGCTTGCATATGTAAATAAATACGGTTGTATACAGGAACAACATAACCAGGAAAACTCGTAACTTTATCAAAATTTGTAGAAATAACAATAGACTCACCCCCCAATGAATTTCTTTTTGATTTGTCCGGTTAGCTGCTTCCTGGCTGCTTCCAGTAAGGGTAACAGCTTCCGGATCATCAGAAATTAAGCTAGGTTGTCCAGGGGAAACTACATTACAACAAAGGAGAATGAAGTGTATGCAATAACAAGAAGTTCAAATGAGCAGATGCAATCTACAATGAATAAAAGTACCTTGAAAGTTAATATGTTCATTTATGATACCAAGTATGGTGGTGGATTGCGTACTGTGTAGATGTTGCAACAGAAGCTCATAGGAATACTGCCAAAACATCAACTGCTATCAGCTTTCCCCATATATTTAGCTCCATTTTAATGGGAAAACGTAAAGACCACAGTGATGGTCCGTGTGTTTCAGAAGACGAAATAAGCCATCCTTCTTAACATAGTCCAAAGACATTGAGGATAGATGAATTTCATATATTTATAAAATAAAATATAAGCTAATCTTGTGTCTAACACCTGCATGATTCTTCCGTTAAGCCCTTGCTTGAGCCAAATCCACCACGATAAAGGTAATCAACAGCAATGACATACCATAAATGCCCTTGCTTGAGCATACTAACCTTTTATCGAAGTTTCAGTTTATTTATTTACTTATTCCGTAAGAAAGATTCCAAAGGGTGTGTGCAATTTGGCTAAGCACATTAAGTTAAACCCCAATAAAAAAAATCAAACTACATTTAAATCCAGAAAGCTTTAATGCAATTGAGAGCCTAGTATAACGAGACCTTCGTTTCACTACAACCAGTAAAGTTTATCCAGGAAAAAAAAATTACTCGATGAAAACCTAGTGTCAAGGCCAACTTCCACAATGAGAGATGAGTTAGTTAAACATTTCATAGAATATTAATATTCCGCAAATCTGAACTTGGCTTATTTAAGATGCAACATTATATCCACCATTGCATTCCCTGACTGAAGCAAGTACATTGTGGCGTAGAGACACCAGGTATGCCAACGTATCCTCTATATGCCTCTTTCAAATTCACCACCCTCGGTGATTCAGTGTGTGAATGTACCACAACTAAGTTTGTGCAAAATATAAAATGAGAGGGTGGAAAAAAACTTATACACATTAATTTTATAATAAAATTATGCAATGACTAGTATCACAAACAAGCAGCCATGATCCAGCATATAAAACCAACAAATTGGAATAACTAGCAATAAAGAGTTGAACCTACACCAACTCAAAACCTAAATGAAAACCAAATTGCTATAAATCGATTTGCATTTAAGTTATAGGCATGAGCCCAACATACATTATGACCTGAAAACCCCCAAGGAACAAAAGCATCACAATTATTGGTCCAATGTAATCATGATTAAACAGTAAGTGAAGAAGCCACAGAAGGGGCAAGGAACTAGAATTCTGGAGGTTGGAGAAACTAGTTGACTGAGATGGTTTAATTTGAATATGTGGAAACTAAAAAAAAAGAAAAAAAAAAAAAAAAAATATATATATAAATATAAATATTTTTTTTTTTTTTTTTTTTTTTTTATTTTTTAAAAAAATTAAAAAACAAACACATTGTAAATAATTTTTAAAACATTAAAT
>Ga0099824_1004950_pt1 | contig 18947 bp, 9 predicted proteins | sample SiratrowhiteBW_FD_76837 | JGI IMG/M metagenome (GOLD analysis project Ga0099824, IMG submission 76837) | Root nodule microbial communities of legume samples collected from California, USA - Siratro white BW | ecosystem: Host-associated > Plants > Roots > Nodule | place: USA: California... | reverse complement strand
TATATATATATATATATATATATATATATATATATATATATATATATATATATATATATATTATTTTTGAAATGTTACATTAGTCATTAGTCATTTGTTAGTTATTTACTTTTGTTTTAGATTTAACTTTTTTTTAGAAAGTGAACTCCTATTCTTAGTTCTAAGAGGAGTTTCTGCATATATCTTAATAATCAAATTAATGATCGGTGATTTTAAAAATTAAAATTAAAATTTTCTTATTTTGTATTTTAAAATCAGATTCCTATTTATAAACTCGTAACTTATATGGGTTAAAGACACAAACTTTTGTGAGATTAATTATTTTTGTAATAACTGTTTAGGTGATAATTATCACGTTTAATAATAAAAATTTATTTTGATACGACAACTATATATTATTTGCAGGTCACATTGAGATATAATTGTGAAAAAAATACAGAAGGGATCATCCATCTTTAAAGAAACGTTTATATTTACAATTTAAGGACTCACATTCATCCAGAATATCTTGGTCGTAAAAATTATATTTTGAAAAGAGAAATCCGAGACAGCATATCTATATCTCTATAGTATATTTTATTTTATATTTTTAATTTTGAAAAAGACGCATAGCATATTTATATGATAAGATTAAGAAAAAATGATTTGTACTATTCAATAATATATTGTGTTTCGTTTGGAATAGTTATGGAGTGACCTGAATGGAGTACTTGTTGTACTTGATAAAATTAAAAAATTAACCATTTATAGTTGAATCTTAAAAACACAGAAACACTAATTTCTTACCACGCAACGACTTAAGGTTTAAATATATATTATAATCAACGTTTGATTATATAATTGTTTTCGAAATAAGATACTTGCTAACAAAAATATCAGTAATTTTTATTTTATAAATGAACAGCGTCAAACACTACAACCCAAATTGAACCTGCATCTCGAAATTTTATCCAACTCTTTATAACGAAATTTTATCTAGTAATTCTAAATTTTAAATATTTAATGTACACAAATTAATAACACTCAATTATATCTCATGTAAAAAAAAATTGAGAGTGTAATAATCTCATTTTTCACGTGTTATACATCAACTCTTACAAGGTCATCATGATACACGCACGGACCACAGTGTATATGTGAGACGCGTGCCCTATTCTTTATATAAATATCTAAAAACAAATAGTATATACAACATTTACTTGATAATTAAAAAATGTTTTCTAATGTTCTAGCAAATAAAAATAAATAAATTTATTTTATTCTGAATTATTTTTTCTTATTTAGTTTAAAGTTAAAAGTTTGAACAAATTTGAGCATATTTTCCCCCACCATTAATGCATAGAAAGAAGTCAGCCACCGTCCAAAGTCAGGATCCAATGAAGTTTGAATTTTCCTCAGGCGGCTACTCAGTCCCCTCAAAACCACATCATATTCCAAATTGCTTCTAATTAAACTTTTTGAAAATAATAATAACAATAATAATAATTCACTCTCTGTTACTCATGCATGCACGTCTAGTTTTGTCCTAGGAACAATATCTTAAATTAAGACACAAATTAAATCAATGAATAAATGATGGGTTTGAAAAGTCGAAGCTTCGTTTATTGGACACTGTACTTTGACTTTATGAAGACAAATGAGAGTGATCCTCTCCTTGTCAACAAAATTATCTTTAATGCTTTTCTTGAATCTTGCAGCATTTTAAAACAATATCCATTTTGTTCTAAATTTTGTTCGGATCAAAAAGCTACAAACACAGTAAATGCATAAAATATTTTTAATTGTTTTTTCCTCCACCTGCCTAACTTATTTCTCTCTTTTTCAGGAATTGTTCATACTTTCTTTTAAATATCTCTTTTTTTCTTTTTACTTATAAAATATTTCTGCGTATGCATAATTGCATTTGTCTAGGGTCTGCCCCCCATTAAAGTAAGATGCTCAGCACATTTTTCAGTTAAAGTGAAAGGGCAACAACAACAACAACACATTTTGGTATATAGAAAATGAGATAAATTGTGTTCACTTGCAAGAAGCTTCTCCTTAACGACATTTCAGAAAGACCAGAGTCGTTATTTTGCCATGACAAATTAGCCTCGTAATACATGATGTTTGTTGACATTTTTGCAGTCCTATGATAGGTGTTGGGACTTCTCCAATTTTTCTTGTAATTATAAAAGGTATGGAAGCTTCTCTGGAAATGTATAATAACGGTCCACAAAGAACCAAAGTGCTTTTTTTGTTGTGGATGAACAAACCAAAAAAAGTGCTTATGTGGTCATTGGAAGCTTTTGACCCTTGCCTCTCATGGAGGAGGTTTCCAAAAAACAAAATTTAGTGGATTGACAAATTTCCATAAGAAGGAAAACAAATCCAAGTCCTAAGGAATATGAAAGAGATGGTAGGAATTATACAATACATGATGAGAGTGATTCATTGCTTAATGCTTACGCAAAACATATAGACTGGCTTTAATAAAAAGCAAAATACTTGTTATGCAACTTGACAAAAGGAAAAGAATAAAGTGAGAATATACCAAATTCAAAATCCCAAACCACCGTACCAGACAACTTTCTATGCTTTCAAATTTTTATTACACTCTTAACTCACTATAAACCCAAATACGGAATATTTATTATTACAGTGAAATAGCACGACGTTTTTTTTTCATACTAAATATTACATATTTATATATATTTATATAAAATTAAATAAATAATTAGATCCATAATTTTCCTTCTTTCTTTCCATAACATAAAGATTGAGAGAAATTTCTTAATGCACCCCATGAATGGGAGGAAAAGATGGAAGTGTCCTTCGAGTTAATATAAAAAGGATTAGAATTTTAGACATCCCTTTAGCTTGTCGCTAATTGTCATCGTTCCATCCTATTTGGTCCCAATCTTATTGCATGCTTATAAATTTGATTTAAGTTGGATTTGGTCCCAATCTATAGAGATTTTTCTTCGTTTCTGCAAAGCGGATTCTAGAAAAGTTACGGAATTCCATTTTTAAAGAAGCATATTGGTGTTAAAATTTTGAGTTTTCAGAACATGTTTCTAGAATCGATTTTTTGAAACATATTTTGGAAAAACAATTTCTGGAAGTGTATTCCAAAACTTCACTTCTTAAATTTTTTTTTTTCAGAATATGAAAATAACTTTTCGGAAAACTTTTTTCAAAATGTAAAATTAAGCTTTTAAAAACTCTATTTTGGAACTCCAAAATTATTTTTGAAAAGCATTTTTCGGAATGAACATTTTGTCTTCCAGAACAGGTTTTTCATAAAAGCACATCTCCCTTTAGCCAATAAATATATTCCGCAATACTCATTCCAAAACGCAACATATACCTCTTCATTACACCTCTTCCTTTTTCACATAAAAATTTAAAGGGTATAACTGAAATTTTAAAATTTTAATGAGTGCAAAAAGCAATTGATGTGGTGCAGAAAACAATTGCCTAAACATTGTTGTAAAAGTTGACTCTCACAATAGGACGAATTCTTCCTCCACCCCCATATCTTCTTCCTGCACCTCCATAAAAAAATTAATTCCCAAAGTACCTATGTTAAAATGACCAAAATGACTTTAAGTGTCTTCTGGTTGTCATTTTGTTTTGTAAACCGGATGACACCCCCATCAGGTTTACAATATTTTTCAAAATGTGAACCGGATGGCTTCCTATCCGGTTGTCAAACTCTCAAATCGCAAAAGTCACCATTTGTCGTCGAGAGTCTCCCAATCACCAAATTAACTACTCTAATCAACAATACCACTCGCAAATTACTAATAAACATCAAATAATTGCTTACTTAATACTTGTTTGAAGCTTTAATTTAAGATTTGGACGGTGCCGGTGACATGATAAACGACGAATAAGAGTTATAGAAATAAAGGGGATACAGGGTAATATTGACTTTTCCAATTTTAAGATAAAGATATATATGTAATTTCGTATTCACTATGGCACGGAGAGGGTATGAGGTGGAGGAAGAATTCGTCTCACAATAGATGAACCTAATTTAAAGCATCTGAGCTCATTTGTTGAGATAGGTGGGGAAATTTGCTTTCGCACCCATAGATTCCTTCTACACCACATGAAAGTGTGTAGAAGACAAAATTAATCTTGCTACATTTCTAATCGTGTTTCTCCTCTCCATTTCTGTTTCAGTTGCTTTTTTTTTTTTTTTTTTTTTTTTTTTTTTTTTTTTTTTTTTTTTTTTTTCTTTTTTTTTTTTTTTTTTTTGTACTGTTGTTATTTTCATCCTTGTCGACACCACTTCACTGTTGCTCCACCACCAACTGTTCTGAGTGTGTCGGCTTTGCTGGTGTGAAAGGTAAGATTTATGTTTATGTTCTCGTTTTTATAATTTTACATATATTCTAAATCACATTATTTAGAAATTTTTCAGATTACAGAATTTATGAATATCTGAAAGTGTTCATTTAGAAGACTAAGTTTCAAATTATGCGAAAGTGTATTCTAGATTCAGAAATTATTTTTGAATTATACAGTTAAAAAGTATATTTTAAATTGTATAATGTAGATTGTATAATTTAAATATTATCCTATAAATTTATTTTAAATTACACAAACTTGTACAGTGGTTTTAGTTATCATCTAGCGTTAGAAGAAGTCTGACATTTGTAACATCTTTCTAAGCTTTACACCTAGGTCAGGACAAAGTAGGATTTAAACATTCATGGATGTATAGAAGGAAAGCATGGGGCGTAAAAAGAAATCCATAAATAAATAAACAGGCCCTTTCATTTATTAGGTAAGCCCATATTAGTCCAGATTTTATGAAAGTGGAGAACTTCTTCCTACACCTCCGTAGTTTCTTCCTACACCTTCATTTTTTTTAATTTTTCTCATTATCCATTTTGAAAAGACTCCTTTGCTCTTGTGAAGATTTTTTTTTATATGTTTAGTCTTTCATATTAGTCTATTCTGAAAACAAAATTTCACGTTTCAGAATAAGTTGCTCGAGAAGCATAATTTAACTTTCGGATTCGAAAACAACTTTTTAAAATGAACAATTTCATAAGTCAAACAATACATCTCTATAATGTTTACAGAATGACTATTCCGAAAGAAAAAAAATATACTTTCATAATACTTTTAGAATGGCCTATTCCAAAAATTATTTTTAGATCTGAAAATGACTTTTGAAATAGGCCATTTTTGGAAGACTTTCTTTTGTCAAAAATACTTCTAGAATAGGTCATTTCTGAAGCATTTTTTGTTTGTGGACAAAACTTCCCCACACGTCGTGCATAACATCTTTTCTTCTTATTATTTTTCTTTTCTTCTTCCATTATCAATAATATACAATAATGACGACAAACAGTGTTTGTAGGATTTATGGAGATGAATTTCAACTTAGGATTATGGAGATGGAAGTGAAAGGAAAAAAATATATGGAGATATATTATAGAAAGTTAAAACAAGTATTGCAATCTTTAATAAAAGGCATCGTGGAAAAAAAAAAATATAGAGATGCAAGAAGAAGCTTTCATGAAAGTGTCATCCTTTATGGCTTACACAACAAACTTAACGATAAAAAAATGAGTCTCACTAAGAAATCCATTGTAATATGTTATCTTGAAAGAAATACACAAATCATTTGTGTGCAATTTTTGAGTTGAGAATTTTTTTTTACTTTTTAATGAGACGTCATTCATTTTGTTCGAAGATTTGATTAATGCCATATACTTATATATAAAATTCTTAATTATAATTGATCTTTTTATCCATACAAAATTAGGGTTTAACAACCCTAATTCGTGATGCATGGGGAGAATCTGGTTGCTAGAATCCTTTTGGTTGAAGTGTTGCCTCCTGTTTGAGAAGCCAAACAGCAGAAGCATAATCATATGCATTACTGTAAGCACACTGATCCTGTTCAAAAGTGTTTATTCATATCGTAAAAAGCACATAATGGATTATAACCAAATTCAGAGCTTTTTAAAACAATGCATTACAATAATTATCACAATTTGTACTCTCTTTCCCACTGCTTTGAGGTGTCAACAGTTACAATCAAACAAGCAATTAGCATTATACAATAAGCAATAAGCAATAAACAATGACCTAACACGTCAGCATCACTTTTGAATAAAATAAAAGTTATACTGAGGTTGGAAAATAACTTCTCTCTTTTTTTATGAAATGTGACAATTTCACCCTTTAGTTTGAGAATAAAAATTGTATAATTTTTTTAGAATACCCAAAAATACTTTTTTTCTAATAAACCATATTCCAAAATTTGTAAAAAAGAAGATTCTGTTAACCAAATGCTTCATTAGAATAACTCTATTTTTTTTTTTTCATTTTGAGGGAAGTTACTAATTAAAATAAACGAAAATTAATTCTTTTAAAATTATTCGTCCTATATAAGATTTATATAAGTGCGTAATATAAAAATACATTAAGTATGAGAAATAAAAACTATAAATACAAAGTATTGTATAATAACTTTAAATGGTTTTTTAGTAGATAATTAAATGTTTAAAATTTTTAAAAAATGTAAAAAGTGAATTTTTTAAAAACAATAGTTATATATATATGTCCACTAATTCACTTTTAATCTTGCTAGTTATTGTTTATTTGGATTAAAATATCATATAAGTACAGATAAAATAATATGATCAGTTAGTTAGCTTGATATAAATGAATAAATTATAAGTTAATTTTTAAGTTCTCACCTTATACGTTTTTCTCATTTTAATTAAAAGAATTAAACGAGGGTATTAAAATATATTTATGATGATATCAAGTGGCGTTTCAATGTGAATTAATCCGTCAAGTTCAATTAAATTTATTTGGAGAAAACCGACGGTATATATTAATCATAATTTATCATACAATTTGATTATTTTGCTTACGAAGTGCCAAAAACATTATATATGTCATTTCATTTGTACTTTTAGCATCAAATTTGTCTATACAAAATTAAGGTGAATAGAACTTGAGACCTATAAAATATATGGACATGCCAACCCCCAAAGTACACTGCTTTTTGTTGGCTGCACTTTGTCAAATTTAACAATACCTTCTAACCATTCTAATTGCGCACATGTCAAAAGAACCAAAATCAAAATTCCAAATTTTCAAGCTTCTTGCCAAAAGCACCAAACAAAACACCAAGATAAAATCTTCTTTTACTCAATAATTTAATACACTTAAAATACTCTTTTAGATATAAAATTTGAGTGTATATTCACTTTGGTTTCTTTTAAAGATGCAAATGACATTCATTTGATCTTTAAAGGAATTAACATTAATTTAAAGTTTAATAAAAAAATAATTGGCATCACCTTAGCTTTATGAAAGAAAATACATTAATTTGATTTTTCTATACATTAGCTTTTCCTTTAACATAAAAACTTACCAGTATTATGTTGATACCAAATTTAGATTTTCTAACAAGCTTTCCCATTAGAGTCTTTGCTATTCATAAGAGAAAAACCAGTTAGAAAGAGGTCATCTAAAAGATAGCTACTTAAAAAAAACATAATAATTTTTTAAAAATATGAAACTTTTATTTTTATATCAACACAATTTTATTGACGAAAATGAAGTTCCCTCAGAAAAAAATTCATACACAAAATCTCAACCTTGCTGATAGGGAATAATGACTAGCTTTGTGGAAAGCAGTGCTCCATAGTTTAGTATTCTGTCTGCAAACGCCACTGGATTGTGACACTCTTTTCTGGTTTCAACTCAAGCAAGCTGTGTCCATAATCCATTCATCTCATCATAATTGTTTTGCTATTTTTTTCTCTTTCCCTTTGATACAAACTCTGCAATGCATTGAATATAAATAATACTTCACACACTTTGTTCTATCATTGCTCAAAACATCCAAATACCCTTCTCTATCTCTCTCCCTTTGATCATAAACTACAAGACAAGAGAGAGTGAGAGAGAGAGAGAGAGAGGGGTTGCAAAACATTGCACCATACGTTAGGTTGGTGTGACAAAATCTTGCACATGGAGCTGATCTAGCTAGTGCTCAGTGTAAATGCATTGTTACTTTGTTAGTACTGTGCTATAATAGTGCCTTCTGACTCTACTCTCTTGCTCTTCCTTATTGCCTTAACGTAACTCCTAAGCAACAATCACTGAGTGAGTCACCAAAAGTGAAAAAAACTACAAACAATTCGTGTTCTTTTCGCAAAGCCAAGAAGCAAGCACAAACAGTGAGTGAGTGATATCACATTCTTTTATATACTCACACCATTCCATTGGTGCAATTTGTCTCTCCAAAGGAAACCAAAGAAAGCCACCAAATGGATCGGCTTTCATCAGCAACTACATTTGGAAGCATGCATTATGATGGCAGTGGAAGCCAAATGGGTTTGATTTGGCAGCAAGCCAGAGCACCCCTTGTGGTTCCAGTGCTGAAATTGCTAGTGGCTTTGTGCCTAGCCATGTCAGTCATGTTGTTTGTGGAGAGAGTTTATATGGGGGTAGTCATAATCTTTGTGAAGTTGTTTAGGTACAAGCCAGAAAAGAAGTATAAATGGGAGCCACTCAGGGATGACCTTGAGATTGGAAACTCTGCATATCCAATGGTTTTGGTACAAATTCCTATGTACAATGAGAAAGAGGTAGTACTCAAAATTTATCACTTTTGATAAACCCCTTTTTTCTGGAATGGATATATTGCTGTGACTTGCATTGTTTCTTGGAAAAGAATTTTTCTTTCACTCAAAGTTTTTTGTGGGTACTGTTTCATTGCTTGCAGGTGTATCAATTATCAATTGGAGCTGCATGTGGGCTATCATGGCCGTCTGATAGGATTATAATTCAAGTTCTTGATGATTCCACTGACCCAATCATTAAGGTTCACATTATCTACGACAAGTTGCTCCTTTATATTCAAATAACTAAACCATGTTAAATATTTCTAGATCTTTTTCCCTTAGTCATCAAAAGCAGATATTTTCTACTCTCTAAGGGCTACTAAAAAGCAAGTTTACTCACTAGTCATATTTTACATCAACTTGCATGGAAAAATTTCCTCCACAAAACAACATTTAACAACAAAATTACCTTATGAGAAAATCCAAGGCTTCTCGAAACACAATTGTGCAAGTCATGCTTCTGATAAAGAAAAATGGCCATCATCGAGTTGTAAAAGAAAAACATGATTAAATCCATGTTAAACTAACTCATTCATTTATACCCTAGACTCCTTGTTCTCTCTGATCAGTAGTTTGTGCTCACATGACCTTTCTGTTTCTTTAAACCAAAAATACACAGAAAATGGTGGAGGTGGAATGCCAGAGATGGGCCAGTAAAGGCATAAACATAAAGTATGAGATCAGACAGAACAGAAATGGATACAAAGCTGGAGCTCTTAAGGAAGGCATGAAGCATAGCTATGTGAACTTGTGTGATTATGTGGCCATCTTTGATGCTGATTTCCAACCTGAGCCCAACTTTCTTAGGCGCACAATACCGTTTCTATATCACAACCCAGAAGTTGCACTAGTCCAAGCTCGATGGAAATTTGGTAAGTTTTTTCTCATTAAACCTTCATGAAACTCCTTTCTGCATGCTTGCTTTAAAACTTAACAAATGAAAACGGTGTTCTCCAACAAAGGATCTGGCATCTGGTGTCAAAGTATAGCTGTTCAGTTAAAACTTTCTTAAGTTGCAACTGATTTATTTATATGTTTCATTTTATTAAAGTAGTATACCTCAAAACTTGATATAACTCGGAATTTTCTCTCTTCAGAAAAATGACATGGTAGATGAGCAGTTCAAACTGAAAAATAAAATGAAACTCTTCCTTCACTCTGCACTGGTTAAGAGTCAAGAGCATTGCTTAAAGTGAGGTCTAAAGACAAAAATTGGGCTTCTCATGAGTGTTCAATCCTGAACGTTGAAAGAAAATTCTTAGAGCATCATCTCCAAGCTTAACCAATGGACTAAAAATTAAGATACAACCGAAAATTTAGTGTCAGTGTTTCGTAGAACAAAAGTCAATTTGCTAAAGCAAATAATAGATCAGTTACAAAAAGAAAGGTCTGAAACCAATATCTTCGCTACAAAAATCTAACAAAATAAAGGATTTTTCACTTTACAAGATAGAAATTTGTCATAATGTAGAATGTAGATATCTTCCTTTGGGAAGGTGTGGTGTGACAGTAATATAACTTATGTATGGCAGTTAATGCTGATGAATGCTTAATGACAAGAATGCAAGAGATGTCATTGGACTATCATTTCCTTGTGGAGCAGGAAGTTGGGTCCTCAACCTATGCCTTCTTTGGTTTCAATGGTAAATCATTTCCCTAAGAAACAGTACAAATATTTTTGTTGGGTAGTAGAAGCAGTCATGTGAAGGTAGATGATATGTTGCAGGCACTGCTGGTGTGTGGAGAATTTCAGCATTAAATGAAGCTGGTGGATGGAAGGACCGCACAACAGTGGAGGATATGGATCTGGCTGTGCGAGCTGGTCTCAAAGGTGGGAAATTTGTGTATCTTAGCGATATCAAGGTATGACTGAATCATTTAATTGCATGTCTTGTACTCAAGAGTTTGTTCAGTAATTTCAGTAATACATCTACTTTCTATTGTGTCTCATCTCCTATACTGAATTATTTATTTTCTATAACAATTTATCTGAATAAATTTAGGTGAAAAGTGAACTGCCAAGTACCTTCAAAGCCTTTCGTTATCAGCAGCACCGGTGGTCATGTGGCCCAGCTAATCTTTTCAAGAAAATGGCAATGGAAATCATGAGAAACAAGGTATCAGCTTCCTTGTAACATTCAATTTCCATAGTTTGTTTGAAGAGGCCAAATTATGTTATTATCCATCATCTTCTCTTCTAATTCCTTTTTGCCATACCATGCAGAAAGTCTCCACGTGGAAGAAGTTTTATGTGATTTATAGTTTCTTCTTTGTCCGGAAAATCGTAGCTCATTTGGTCACGTTTGTATTCTACTGTGTGGTTATGCCAGCAACTGTTCTAGTTCCAGAAGTGGAAGTACCTAAGTGGGGTGCTGTGTATATACCTTCTATCATCACACTCCTCAATGCAGTTGGAACTCCAAGGTAAGCATTATAAGTTAGCATTTTTTTGGAGGCAAGGTTTTCTTGTGTTCATCTGTGAGTAACTTGTCATGAACTACTTGTGCAGGTCAATCCACTTACTCGTGTTCTGGATACTCTTTGAAAATGTTATGTCGATGCACAGGACCAAGGCAACACTTACAGGTTTGCTAGAAGCAGGGAGAGTAAATGAATGGGTAGTTACTGAGAAATTGGGAGATGCCCTTAAGACAAAATCAGGTGGCAAAGCAGTAAGGAAGCCTCGTATCAAGATTGGTGAAAGGTACTCCTATATAAGGAAAATACTCTACTTTTATTAACTTGTTATCATTTATCGCAGAAAAATCACCAAGAAATTATGATTTTACATGGACACGAGTTTGCTTTATGGCAACAATTTTACAAGCAACTTAATATGTGATTTTCATAACTAGCATTCACTATTTTCACCTTCATTACTTGTCTTTTGATGATTAACAGGCTTCATTTCTTGGAACTTCTAGTGGGGGCGTACCTCTTTTTCTGTGGATGCTATGATCTTACGTATGGGAGGAACCACTACTTCATATATCTTTTCCTGCAATCTATTGCCTTCTTTGTTGTAGGGGTTGGCTATGTTGGCACCTTTGTTCCTAATTCATAAAGGAACTCCTTTTCTCAGAATTATTCCACCTGGCTGTCATCCCATTCACTTCAAGGAACAAAATGCAGTTTCTTCTTCATAGCCACCATTCAATTTGTTTTAGTACCATACATTATTTTACAACCATTATTTGTCATACTTTGTATTGTTTTTTATGGACAGACAAAGAACATAGATAAACAAAACAAAAGAAGTTTGTGTATTACTTGAAATCCCTTGGAAAGAATTATCAATAAATACTATAATTGGAAATCAAGAATACAGAAGCAAGTTGGCAGTTTCTGCTTCCCACCTTCCCTTCTCTAGCCTGAAAAGTTAAGCTGCGTGACAAATGTATGATTTCTTGATCTTTGCTTTCAAAGACGACTTTGTTTTAATTTAAATTCCACAATTTATTAATATCTTTGAAAATGAATAAAGAAAAAAAAAACCCTCAAATATGAATCTTGATTCATTAAAAAACAAACAAATTAGAATTTGCTTAAAAGTTGATGTTATTCAAAAATAAAATTACCATAAAAACTAAACTGGAAATAAAATGGAAGTACAGATATTGCAGCATCTCGAAGGCTGCATATTACACTTTTTGAGACTTGTGATGGAGGGTACCGTGTTGTTCTGAGGGACCATCAGTTGATACTTGATGATGTCTTCACACTTTCAGATTAAGCTTTCAGAGAAATTAATCATATCAAGTAGCGACCATTGTTCTTTTTTAAGCTATATGCATATTATTGTTTAAAGCGAATGCATTCTCAGGGAAGTGGAATCTGAGGTTTGGCTTAGCATGAAACTTCTTCAGATGGGACAAATGGACCTAAAGACAGCATCAAATGAAGATTTTCATTATTCAAATTATCATCACACATTATAGAGTATCTAAATCCATGTACCACCTCGGACAGATTAAATTCTGATTTTACAGAATACCTTCTAGTGCATGCCAAAAAAGATTGAGAATTCTTAATCCTGAGAAATCCCATGGTAATAGTCTCAATAAGAATATAAAATTCATCTTTATATATATAAGGTTACAATAACTTTTTTCTTCTTCATGAATTCACATAAATAACAATCATCTACAAGTCTACTCGGAATGCCTAATTAGAAAAACAGTTTTTCATATCTGAATTCAGTACCATATTGTATTTAGTATAATATAACTAAATTACTATGTAGGTTTTACAATTTATTAAAAATAAGATAAACTAGAAATTTTAACACGTGTAAAGGAGATGTCACAATGAAAAAAAAAGGGATGAGTAGGTAGGCGACTTTTCTTGTGCAATAGAAGCCACAAATATTGGGAAAGAACATACTATTGAAAGGAAGTAGAAGATAAATGTTAATTGACATCATTCTCATCAAATAAATTATCTATAAATCTAGGTCATAAATCGAGCAATCTACAGTGTGTCTGTAGAATTCCATAAATAATTATTCTATATAGTGCTCCCCGGAAGAATCAAGAAAACTGAAAGAAATCAAAATAAAATCTAGTCGGGGAAAATCGTCCATTCGACCAGGAAAATTCTCAGCTAGGACTTTAATCTGAGAGAACTTCTTCCCCTACATGAAACAATCTCATAAACAAAGCTCTCTTTGATGAGCTTAGACCAATACAGGTTATCATCACTGTATTCCCATTAGTTTCTGTGCCCATGTTGAGGAGAAAGAGAACCCCATCTTCTTCTGCCTGAAGAATAAGAAATTGTTCATCCATCAGTAAAGAGATAGCCGATGGATAATTATATTTTAATCATCTTCCAGAATCCCAGTGTTTACTGCTGAAATGCAATGCAAACTGTTCAAATGACCCAACATAGTTACAGTCTTGAAGCGGACACGTAAAGGGAGAATAGATGCAGGTCACTTCATGGTTATTAGTGGTCATGCAATCCACATTTTCATTGCAACCTTATTCTCTGTTTCGACAAGGGGCTTTGATTGATTCAACTGTAAAATCCACATCTCCACTCAGCATAGTTCTGCTCCTGGGAAAATCGAGGATGCCTTCATGTAGAAGCAACTTAGTTTGAGCGTTCAATCTGCAGATTTCAAAACTAAAAAATGCATGTGCACACATTTAACCGCATCCATGCCTGGATACCTGCACACCTGAATGCATATGCGCCGACACAAACACTTGTCTTAGAGTATAGATACAGAGCTTCCACAAATAGCTTGTTGAGAACTCAGGCATTCATTTATGAATAAATTGAAGTAGTTATTACTGTTACGAAAGGATAATTTTAGAAAACTATAAAATTCAAGCCCCAATGCATTCTCACTGATTTCTTCTCCCTGGAATCAGATTAGTAATATAACATGAGTGCTGCTTTAGAATTGACCAGTTAATAATCAGGAACAGAAACAAAATAGGCAGCCATAAGCGATTGAAAGAAATAAAATTCTTAAACATAGATCTGAGGAAAAGCTCAACCTAAAACCACCACGGAAAAATACAGAACAAAATGAATTTCTCAAGCTTAATTTATGCCATGGGAAAACCGTGTTTCTTTAAAGTCACATCATGACGCTGTCACTGTTATATATTCGTGTGAACCCGATATAAAGACACGAGCATGCTGTTATCATGAATTTAAATTACAACAGTGCCCTTGAAGGAAGTCCAGAAAGGAACAATAAGAGAAAAGTTTAAGTATAAGCAGCTTCCAATGCAAAGGTAATAATCTCTTTATTCATTGTTACACTTCTTCCTTGGTTCCAGGATTGTATCCTTTAATATTTTAAGAGTTTCATGAAATAAAGCATGTTGAATGTGCAGACCACAATAGGCAAATTAGTTGCACCAGCTAAATGCTAATGACAGCCTGCCAATGATCCAATAATTAACTAGGCAGCAACTCGTGGGACATACAATACACCAAAATCACTTTATAACCCAATATCACCAAACAGACTTGATATTGTGTCAGAGTATGGATCATGTTAATAAGTTCTTTCACGTAATACACCATTTTCTTAAAAACGTTTCACCAAAATCTATAGCCATCCCATATAGAAGAAAACACATCTCATGGTCACTCAGTCTTTTTTCAATCAAACTTTTAAATTGCCTTAATGCACCATTTACTTAAAAACGTTTCAGCAAAATCTATAGCCATCCCATATAAAAGAAAACACATGTCATGGTCACTCAGTCTTTTTTCAATCAAACTTTTAAGTTGCCTTACTTTTGCTTGTTTCTTCACTGGAAGGTCAGAAGGAAACTCAACTAAGCATAGGCCTTCTTTCTTCATAAAAGAAAAGTAAAAACTTTGGGTTCATAACATACAAGATTTAGGTATAAAACAGTGCCTTTTGACATGCTTTTGTGGAAATGTAAGAATCTAGTAATGAATGCCAATGACATCATTACCTCATTTGATTCTGTTCTAAGAGGACCATGCCCAATCCCGGTGCTTTCTGTGATGATTGGTGGCCCATCTGAATGATCTCTACACTGTGGGAACTCCATGGTGTTTCTTCTCGCTTGCCAGCTGCAAAGTAAAAGGAAACCTCAGCACACGCCTAATTCCACTAGTTTAAAAGAAAATATCAAAATGGTATGTTCTGAAAAATTAAAAATTAATTTCACATAAAGCACTTCCATCAGTTGAATTATTTTTAACACTTTAAATAATACATTCTCCTGGGATAAGACAGGTTTGATTGGTTATAGGACATGATATCCTTTACGGCTCCAATTGTTCCACAAAATATAACTTCTTGTGGAGAGGTGGGCTCTTTCCACAATTTCCTCTCATTGCAACAAAATGTGTATTATTTAAATGCAGTGTTGAAGTATACGAAATTTTTTTGCATAATAATAGAAAGCAACTCTTAAAGAAGATGTCAAAGGTTGTTTTCTGAAATAAATCGACCACTATAAACTTGTAAGATGAAACATCATTTTCAGAGAAAATGCAATCAAATTAGAAATATCATACTCTGCAATGACTTGCATTCATCGAAAAAGGCTTTCAAGAGACTGTTTAACATTGAACTTTTTTTCACCATTAGTACATGTCATGAAACAAATGGTTGGCAGAAGCCTGGTTTAAGTTCTTTTCATCTCCTTGAGGATTTTTCTGATTTCAACAATCAAATAAATTATTTTGACCTAAAAATAGGAAAATAAATAACACATTTTCCCCAATACAAATGTAGCATTATAGTAAATAATTTGAATGCCATTATCTACCTCCCCAGAACCATAGCCGCCAAGTTCCTTTTCTCGTTTCTCTCTCTCAGAAATCTCCTCCTCTCCCCAAGAAAACAGACATGGAACTATTGTTGAAACTGAAGCAGAAGACCCTTCAAGTGATATGCTCTCATAGTAGAAAAGCTGAGAAAGAAAAGAATTAAAAAAATATATAAATAATTAATAAGTAAAATAGAAATTGATGCAAAAAAATAGTTTTACCAGCAAAAATAAGAGACGGTAGAGGATAAAGTGTAAGAATAACCAATGGTAGAAGGAAAGCGAATCGGCGAAAGACTGTCACAGCGAGGTGGTGCTGCTGTCTCCGGTGAACGGTGACTGATACAGGGAGAAGTAACACGAAACTCACCGTTTCAATTGGCTCCTTACATCACCGATTCAGCGGTTTAAACTGGACCCGGTCCGACCGGAATGGCTAGTTCAACAAAGTCCGATCGGCTAAATCACCCGCTCCGGTTTTTGTTCATAAAAAAAAAATTGAGAACAAAAAGAAATTATCTTCCAATTTTATGAACTAAAAAAAATAAACGTTTGAAATTTGACATCTAAGCATTTTAAGAATTGACATAGAGGGAGAGAGAGAAAAACTATAAATTAACCATATAAATTGATTTAAGAGTATCATATAATCACATAATCACATAGTACATAATAAATTTATTGATTTTGTAATAATTATTTTAATATTTTTATCTGGATGGAAAATTTTAAGAGACTATTAGTTTTTAAAAAATATCTACATTTTTTGGATATAATATTTATGAAGAAATTTAAATTCTATATTTTTATGAAAGCAATTATATTAATTAAAATCGCATAATTTTAATTTTATAAAACATGAAAATTTGGTAACTCTCCTACGTCTTTTAATTTTATCTCTTTTCTTATATCTTTTCCTTCTCCATGAAGAAATATTGTTGTAATCAAAATACCATAACGAATCATGTGTCGCAGACAATCTTTGATAGTATTGTCTTCTATGATACAAATAGTGTCTGGTTTCTATATTGTTTAGTTTTGCAACAAATTCGTCCCGTTCCTTAAATTTATAAATTGTACGATCAAAATATTTCCTTTTTCCAATGACATAATAAAAAAATTTATTCCTTGATATACCAAATTATTAAAATTAAGTAACTTTTTATAATGAATTAAACTCGAATCTAAAGTTGGTTTTGAGTTCTTGATATACCAAATTGGAGCCTTGAGGAGAGTGTATTATTAATCAGAAATATGAGGGGTCTTCATTCGCAATTGCTTCCTCCACTCCCACAGTTGCTTCCTCCACTCCTGCTTCCTGCATCTAATCAAATGTGTGAAAGGATTTTGATATTCCCGTGAGTGAAGACAAAAAGGAAGGAAATAGTGTTGCGGAGGAACTGCAGGGATACTATGAAAGGAGATATTGTTAAATTCCGGAAATCATTTTTTGGAATTTAATTTTTTTTCTCAAAGTTTAGATTTATTTCGAAAAACATATTTCGGAATGTAAATTTGATTTTCGAAAAACATTTGACGAAATATGTTTATGGAAAAAGTTTTTCAAAAGTCACTTTTGCATTCTGGAAAACGTTCTCTAGAAATCATTTTTGAATTTTGAAAAAAAAAATTCATAACTTGTTTTTACACTCTAAAGTGCATTTCGAAAAATGTTTTTAATAAATTTATTTTTACACTTCCAAAATGTATTTCGAAAAACGATTTTCTAAAACCAACCCAAAAGTAATTTTTATATTTTAAAGATATGATGGAGTGCACAAAGTAAACTAGGGGTGGAGGAAGCAATTGTCGTCTTCTTTTTCTCATTCTGCATGTGGCTAGCCCAAACTTATTCGATGTAATTTTATATTTCGTGTCAAACTTTTATGCTGTGTTTGCATCCGCAGACTGATACTCAGTGAGAGCGGCGAGTTGCAAGTAAAGTTGGTTGATATTTTTATGATTCTATTAATTAAAATAATAATAATTTATCAATAATATTAAATAAATAAATTTTATTTAATTTTAAATTAATTTTAATTATAATTTTTTTATTAAAAAGTTTATTTTATTAATTATATTATTTATAAATTTTTATAAACTATAAATGTTTATAGGAAAGGTATTTTTTTTTTGTTCCGGTTTTTTTATACATGTTACAGGTTTACACTCCTAGATCATTTATTCTTTTACTACTCTACTATCTTTTTTATTTGATCTTGGTTCGTAATACTTTTACATATTTTATGATAATTTTATTGTTTTTATTAAAACTTCTTGCAGATCTTTTATTCGTTTTGTTAAATTTTCTTCTATCATTTTGTCTTTACAATGATTTAGAGGATGAATTTTTCTAGATCCTAGTAGTAGAATTATATATGGATAATATGTAATGCTTATGCACCTCCGTACTTTTTTTTCTCTTTTTTTTCACTTACTTCCTCTTTCAAACTCTTCCTTTTTTTTAACTTTTTCCCTCTATATATCATCTGTTTTAGAATCTGATCACACCCTGGAGTATCTGAGAAATTAAGGATCATTTATAACCGATCATAATTTCAAATAGAGTAAGTTCATATTTGCTCTAAAGATCCCTTAATTTCTGTTTTTCTTTAGGTTTTTGTCATCAATCTTAGTAGGGACAGTTGAGAAAAATATTTCTCTCAACTTAATTAAGATTATACTGAAATTTAGTTTTGTTCTGATGACTTGTTCTAGATCCCTAAAGATTGGGTTAGTGCCACTGGCTAGTTTAGAGGAATTGTTTTGGGAAATTATCACCAGGTAAGGGAAGCTAGTAACTTATTTTTATACTATTTAGTTACTTTTAAATAGAACTCAGATAACGACTTGAATATGTGACTATCAGTACTCAAGTCTTTCTTGCAGGTCTGACTTGTCGTTGAGCACTAAATAAGTTTGATTATCTTGATTTTTGTGTGATTAATAGACCTTATTTGAGTAATGATGTTAGAAAATAGTATGCAAGAACTTTTGATTGTTGTTTGATGGATTGAATATGACT
>Ga0099824_1004948_pt1 | contig 18949 bp, 13 predicted proteins | sample SiratrowhiteBW_FD_76837 | JGI IMG/M metagenome (GOLD analysis project Ga0099824, IMG submission 76837) | Root nodule microbial communities of legume samples collected from California, USA - Siratro white BW | ecosystem: Host-associated > Plants > Roots > Nodule | place: USA: California... | reverse complement strand
TATATATATATATATATATTGGTAACCTGTAACTATATAATTTATACAATAAAATATTATAGTGTATGTTTATATGCATAGTTTATTATATTACTTATTTGTTACACTTAGTGAAAGGATACCAAGATAATATGAAATTAATCAGAGTGTGAATTAGCTATTAAATTCCAATACAACTTTCCCTTTTATATTGAATTCAAGTTCTCTTACAGCATTAAATTTCAATTTAAAGAGTCTTGCATTTGAAGGAACTGATGGGAGAAAAAAAGAATAGGATAGTATGAATTAATTATTAAATTATAATATAACTTAAATTCGAGGATTTATAGTAAGAAAATATCATATTCATCCTTCTTTATCAAATCAAGATAAATAAAATATAATAATGTCACTCTTTTTTTTAAGAAATACGTAACACTTAAGATTTTTTTTTGCAAACAAACTGAAAGATTAACCAAAAGTAGCCAATTAGGTTGGGTCAAATTAAACTTTGCGCTCAATCTAGATGTTATAATCTTGAAATGAGAAAATGTCTCATCTACTATTTTTTTTTTTTTTTTTCAAAAGCTTTACTATATATGAGTGAAATGAAATCTAAGAGAATCCAAAAAATCTCTCTAACTTCATATATAGTATTGGTATAAGTACAGCCTTAGGTTCTCACAGAGACAAACCAAAAACACATTTAAATATACCAATAAGTTTAGGTCATATATTTAATCTGCTAAGGATTATTTTAAGCTTTGGCGTTTTGCAAACAACATGGTTCATTTGTCAAATAGCAAAAGCTAACGCTTAAGGAATTTAAAATAATATTTTTTTATTAAAAGATGTTATTGATGTATTTTTTTTTTCTTTTTGAGTTTCAATCTGAATTTCAAAATAAAAACTATTTATTTAAAATTCCTAACCAATACTTTTACAATATATGAGACAACTGCGACAATTAGATTATTACAATAATTTATTATGATTATAATATTATAATCAGAACCAAATTTTTTATAAATTTATTGAAAAACTGGTTTGAAATCATTAATTTCGTTTAGATAAAAAAAAATGCATGAAGATAAACAGAAGAAAAAAAACAGTGCAAAAATAATAAATTTGAAAATTCATGAAAATGACTTATTTAAAAATATTAAATTTCAATTTATGTTCCAATTGTCTAACATATTTTACAAACAGCCTTTCTTTTATAGAAAATAGCTAAATTTGAGAAAGGCAAAAAAACCTTCCTAAATATACTATTGGATCACTTGTTAATGAAACCCTTCATATTTAGTATAGCATACAATTGTAAAATGAACATTCCCTCATTATGACTTCAATTACTGTTCTCTTTTGGAACAATGTCCTTTAGAGAAGCCAATGAAGTGGCTTATAACATTGCTAAATTTAGTTTTAGATTTCTTTTGGCCTTACTTTTGAGTATGTGACCCCTTGTGCTTCTTTAGAGCTGTTGCCTTCTTCTTCTTTGATATAACTTTCTTCATTGTTTAGAAAAAGGAAAAGGATAGCCTGAAAAAGAGAAAGGCTTTTACAAAACAAACCAACACTCACAAAAATAAATAAATGTCATATTGATTGTTCCATTCACACATATAACTTAGGTGAGATAACTTTTATGAAGGGTTAGTGACAAGGATGAACTTCATTAATGTGATTATTCAAGAAATCTAATTAGTTGGTAGAGTAGTGTGTGACAGCAGTTATAAATTTTCTAATACTTTGCATTTGATTTCGTGATTAAAAGTTAGATTATAATATCTTATTTTCAAATCGTTTTATTTATCTTTTTCTTTTTGATATTTTTTTTTTACATTTATTATTTTATCTTTCTATTTTTTGTTTTTTTTTTCTCTTTGATGGCATAAAAGCTTGAAACAATCTTGAAGATTTGTATTTGATATTTTCAATCATATAGTTGTTTGAAGAGTCAAGAGAAGAAAAAAAGAAGAAAAATCTTGATTATAGTGGTTTTTTTTTTTTTGTTCAGTTGCATTTTAGACTTAGAATGTGTTGTAAGAGATTCTTGAAAGTGTTTAAGAGTATTTTGAGAATTTAAATTGTATTTTAATAGATTAAAAATATTATTTCTTTTATTAGGTTTGCAAGGAAGATATTTTAATCGATTAAAAATACAAATTAATTGATTAAAATTACTTTAAACATATTAGTAACTAATTATTTAATTAAAACCTACTTTTAATTTATTAACATCACTTAAATAATATCAAACTGCGTACCCAGTCCTATTGATTACAACAATGATGTAATCAATTAAAACAATAATTTAATTGATTAAAATAACTTAAAGTGTAGATTTTAGTCATTTTAAGAGACTTAAAAAGTTTGTTTTAACAAATTACAACTTTGAGTTTCATTTTTGCTATGTTTCAATGGATTAAAATTATAATCCATTAAAACTAAAATGTATAAATCAAACATAATTCTCTTTATTCCTCACGAAATATTTTTTATTGATTAAGAAACACTTTTTTTAAATTAGAGAGATTTTTTTTTTATAATTAAATATTGTTTTGGAACTTTAATGAATGAATCATTTGTTCAAGCTCTTTGATTTAAGAGTTCATACAGAGGAACATATTTCTTTCTTTATTACAGTGATGTGTTTAATTTTTCTAATTGATGTTATACGTTTTTTTTATAGTTCTTACATATTTTGAGTGTGCATTACTAGAGTGATCATTAGTGAAAGGGTTTTACAAGGTGTGGTACTACCATTTAACATCTTAGATTTTGAATGATTTCATTCTTAATTTTTGGATGTGTCGTAAAAATTTTTAAATTAGTGGATTAACTTCGTCAAATAATGGAGAAAATTTTATAAGAGTATAAATTAAACGTTTCATGTTTATTTCTACTCTTTCATCACTTATTTGGTATTTTGTTTATTACATTGTTTTACTTTCGTGATATTCAAAGAATCTTTAATATACATACCAAATATTAGTAAAACTTGTTTTTAACACCTTGATAAATCTAATTTGGTTAAAATTAATCAATTCTTTTATAAAAATTGTTTATAATTCATTTCATCTTCCATTTTAAACTTGACGTAACACTCTTTCACTATAATATACTATAATTTGTTAGAAAACATTTATAATTTTTTTTTTACCAAAATTTTTATAATATGTATTTTACACCGTTATCTTATAAGCATTATTAGTGATATAAAGGTTAGAGATTCCTTATTACGCTTTCATTCATTTGTTATATGCATTACATGTCGGTTATATAACATGTGCCTAAGATTATTTTTGAAACTTTGACATATAGAAATTATAAGATGATAAATTTTGAAATTACCATTAAAAGAATTATTTAAATAGATAAGATTGTAATTGTAAAATCTTAATCGATACACTAATATAACTCGTGAAACAGTAATAAAGAAGTGAATAGAAAAAATGGTTGAATATTGTTAAAAGAAATATTTTACAACTATTAGATTGTGTCAAATTTGTTTTTCATTTGTAAGTTATTCGTATACAGAGAGACAAAAGTTTTAAAGAAATATTTAACACATCAATAAATATCATCAAATGTAATATTATGATAAGATAAAGTACTTCACTTGTTTTTTATTTTTATACTTGATTGCTTATATAAAACATATATGACTACTTTGTGTAAGAAAAAAAAACAATTTTCTACTTTTAATATTTGACAACGCTTATACAATATGTAATATTTGCTCTCAATGCAACTTGCAAGTCAAGAATATTGATCATCTATTTTTTTTAATTGTTATGTTGACTTGATTTAGAAATATTTTTCCTGATCTTTCATTAAAGCTTCTGGTAGTCCTCATATTTGTTTGATTAAGCTTTTGACCATTATTTTTTTCCCATGAATGATTTAGAGAATGAGAACTTTTACCAAATTTCAACAGACTATTAACACTAATGGTGTTTTACATGTTATTAAGGATTGTATTTGTATATCAGATAACACTTCCAGAAAACATATGTCTAATCACATTTTAGATTTTTCTATTCTAAAACAACTTAATATTAGAACTAGAACTGAAATATGCAAGTTTTTTTAGTACTTTTTAGCAGTTTGTGGAGGTATTTTCAAGGGTAGTCATGGTGGATAGTGGGTAGCTTTTATGCTTGTTATGTTGAAGTCATGAATGTCATTCTTGTAATTGAATATGCTCAATTGAAGGGTTTTTAAAAGTTTTAGTTGTAGTGTGACTCTTCATTACTTTGTCAAGCATTTGGTTCATTGAATAAGGTAAATGATGTAAGTGTATCTAGATTTATGATACTATGAAATTTAGAGTGACTTATGTTTTTAGAAAGGATAATAGTTGTGTTGATAAATTGACTAATTTAAGTGTGGAGAATAAGATTGAGTTTGTTTGATATTCTATTTGACCTAACTTTATTAGGTTAATTTTTTTTTCATAATAAATTTCAACTCCCTCTATTTTGGGAGTTTGTTTATTTGTTTTTTTTAGGTAGAGAGTTTATTCTTTTCTATATGGATTTGGTTATGTTTTTTATTTTTTTGTTTTTTTAATAATATATAAGTTCGGTGTGATGAATTAATCTACAATGTTAAAATTCATAACAAATACTTAACATAAATATTTTATTAAAAAACTTTCAAAACATAATAGTGAAGTAATAATTAAAAATAAAGATGCTAGTAACATATATTAAAAATAAAAAATAGATAAAAGTGTATTGTAGTATAGAAGGAAAATTAGAACTTTTCTTATTTATTATTGTATTGTGTGATATCATATAATAAATTTCCACAGATCTTATATATTTATTATTGTAAATAATTTTCATTTTATTATAAATATACTTTTCATCTATAAAACTTGAATACAAAATTGTCACTGTTCAATCTTATTTAAAATGACAAATTATTTTTCAATTTATAAAAATTGCACTAAAAATGATAGTTTTAACTGAAATATTGATAATGAAGATGACTAACATTCACAAAATGGATAGAATTCAATCCATGAGAAGATGTGAGAAATAAATGCAGATAAAAAGTGTTCTCACCAAAAAATGGAATTTTATTAGAAAACATTCAAATTATAGGATTTCCTGGCTAAAGTCACCAGTTGTAAGTCCAAAATAAAAATATAATTAACTGTCTTAAAGTATATTATGCTAACACGATAAATATATAAAATCATATAGGATGTGATTTTATCAGGTAAACTACTTATAATTAAACAAATGCATCTTCTGCAACTTAAGTTTCTTTATGAAATCTAGTTAGTCTGTATGTGTTAGATGCAGGAAGGACTGTTCTAATTTCTTCTCAATCCATATAAAGAAACTTGTAAGCATTACAAGTTTAACATTACTTATGTCCTAATCTATATAAATGTATAAAAGATAAATAAAATGATATAAATATAAAATATCTATTTAATCAGTGATAATAATAATAATAAATAAATAAGGAATGAAATATATCCTGTTGTACCTAGAAGGAAAAGTAGAGACATAAGCAAAGCAATGGCTGGTAATAGTTGTCCTTTTGAAATGAATGCATTAAAAGAAGAGGCATCTTCGTGTATGTATAATATATTCATGCAATTTGTGATTGTACAAAAATAAACAAAACCTGACAAAAGTCTTATCCCTAAGGAATCCTTATCTCCAGCTCCAAACACACCATGGAATACAATACAAGGGCCCACCTTATATAATATCCCATGTTACCATATCATGGGATGAGATACTTCTCACTTAACTTCCTTATTCTTACAAATATTGATAATATATATTCTTTAATTTATAAATGACTATAGTGCAATTAATACAGATGATAAACTGATAAATATCCTTGGTTATTATAAGTATATTTGTAAAGGGTTTAGGAACAACCACAATTTATAAAAGAAAAAAGACACTTTAGAATGGAAATAAATGACAACTGAAATAATTTCATAATTTATATTATAAAAATATTTTTAAAAATATAATAAATGAATAAAAGTTAAATATTTTTACAAATATACTATAAAACATGAAAAATATTTTGACTATTTTAACATTAAAAGTACCATATACATATAAAAGATTAAGTCAAAAAATGTCAGGAGACCTAGGCCTGAAGCCAGTAAAGTACTGCGGCCACCAATGACACAATGTTTGGTTTAAAAAAAGTGACAGAAAAAATAAGATAATTTTTAGGTTAGTTGATAAAGGGAAACTAAAATATATATAAAAAAAACTAGGTTTATGTATGTTATAAATATTTTTAGTAAAAGTAAAAAGTATAAAATATTTAAATTTAAAATTTTTAGTAGATCTTTTATAAGTTATTGTAGATTAAATTTATTTCTCTTTTAATAAAGACAAATGATAATTATTAAAACCAAACACATATTTAATTATATTGCTAAATTTAAACAAATCTAATAGAATTAAAAATATTTTACTAATTACTTTTAAAAAAATGAAATATATCAATATTTATTATATTGTATTAACTATTTATCTAAATACTTATAATTTAATATTATAAGATAATATTATTTAGAAAAAAATCAATATATTTATGTTGTTATATCTTAATTAATATTTTCATCTTTCATTAAAGATAATTTTGTCCTGAGAATTGATATTTAATAAAATTGTTAAATGTGTTTTTTTACAGTTTTGATAGAAAATAGTTATATAATTGACAATGTAAAAACTTTAAAATTGTTATTTTATTACATATAAAAAAAGTCTATTAACATATAAAATAATAACCTTAAAAATATTTTCAATCACGATTTTAATTGATTGAAAAAATAACTTTTTTGGTATTACATTGTATAGAAATTAAACTCACATTTTTATAACCCAAAATATGTTTCTACTTGTGCAACCTGCAATTGAGAGTCTAGAAGTTGTGTTCATGATAAATTATTAAGATGACTCTTACCATTATGTGCAATCTTTCTTGATGCACTGATTAAACACATGCAACCACTAGTTGTGGTACGAACGAATCTGACGGTTTTATTTATTTATTTATTTTTTCTTTAATCAAACCAACTTTTAATTAACTGAACTTTATGAAAAGCCAAACAACATAAAAGAACAAGAGGCGAGAGAATATAGAATCCAACAAGTGCTGTAGTGTGCTTACTCATGCATTACAAAAAGTGAGTGTCTGTGTGAAGTGTTTGGTTTCGTCATCGAAACAGAGAAATAAATTCTTGAAGGCACCATTCTGAAGGTAGCAAACAAGGGGACCCCCCGAAGCATAGAAGAATCTGGGCCTTGGTCAGTACAAGGTCTCACTAGCCACGTGTTGTTATGGCGATTCAAGTGACAGGGTTTTTATGGAGTTGCAGGAATCTTATTTTTACTTGAAAACCAAAGATACACCCTTGAAGAAGGAGGACCAGCAGAATGAAAGGGTTATGGGTTCGGAGGACAACAAAATGAATAACGTCAAAACAACCTTGTCACGCTGTCCCTTTGGCCTTATTGGAAAATTACTTTCATTTTGTTTTTGCTTTACATATTCATATTCCATTTTAATATTTTAATGCTGTAGGCTCATACCTATTACATGGTCTCTTAAATTATTTTTCTCTATTTTGGTTCGTTACTTGGGTACTCCTACTTATATTCTAAAGTAGTGCTAACCAAAAAAAAAATCTGAATTGTCTAAACTAATCACAATATATATTTAACTTCACAGGCTAATAAATGAATTTACTCAAGAAGAAGTCCATTATGCCTATCAAGAGTGGACTACACAATGTTTTGCAGAAAACTTGTTGAAATTGTCTTTATTTCAATGTGGATTTAATAAATTATTTGAGATTATAATATGATATCCAAAAGTATGTACCTAAACCTCTAATATACAATGCTCTAATGCAATGTTATTGAAAGTATGAAGTGAATTTGGTTATGAAAATTCTAACCCGTCCTTGAAATCACATACACATCTATCTACGACGACATTTCTTTTAACACTTATGATTGTCTTTTATCTACGACGGCACCTTTCACTTAATACTCGTAGTTCATTACAAAAATATTGTCACATTGTTTTCAACTACGTTGTGATCGTCTTTTGCAATTTTGCACTTTTAATAACTTTTATTAAAACTCACTAATTGTATAAATATTTTTATGCAGTAATTTTTATTAAATTTCATAATAATTTACTTTATAGGTATTATTAAGAAGAAGCAAAAGTCATAATTAAAAAAATCCTTGCTAACATTTCTCTTCAAATACAAGATCAGGTGAAAGAAAAAAAGTCGTGGTCGGTTCTCCAAATATTCAAAAAAATAAATATTAAAAAAATGCCAGGGGAAATAACATGCCAAACACGAGAGAGTAATTCATCAATTGGTCTCGGTTGAGGTTGCGTATTGCGTTTTTCGAACACTCTCACAAAATTCAACTTAAACACTGATAATATATATATAGACAATACATGAAACTAGAGCTTTGTAATAAGAACAGGTAAAAAAACGTGTGAAAAGATAAATATTATGATAAACATAAACTATAAAAAAATGTGATAAAAATATTCAAAAACTTAGGCTCAATTATTATTCAAGTGCATTATACATGTGTGGGTCAAACGTTAGCAAAACTATAGTAAGCAAAGAATCTCCCAGAAACCACATCTATCCAAAACTATTTAAATTTCATCCAACCAATTAATGTAACGCAACCATATTATATAACCCGTGATGTTACGGAATCAAAAGATTCTCATCTCACCCACAAACCATTTGTTTTTATTCTTCTCAGAAAGATAAAAAATTGTTCGCAAATTATTAACAACCGTTGGGCTTTGTTTTGAGTCACACTACACATTTACACTGATGGGGTTACGCGACGACACGAATGCGATCCTGAATCTTTCTGTCCCGAATCACAATTTTCCTGATATAAATAAATGAATCTCTATCCCCTTCTCCCTCTCTCTTTGTAATGAAGCCATAATAACAATGGTTTGGCACCTCAAAACACGATGCTGAAACTCTGAAATTGGTTAACCTTGTTCTTTGTTTCGTTCCTAATTGTCAGTTTGTTAAGGATGGAACTGAGCTTGGATTTGAGCTTGGCTTTTGTCCCCAGAAGAAACGTTTGTCAGATTCTTGACGAGGTTGCTCGGAGCGAAGATGGGTCTCGGAAAATGGCCACGCTTGAGGACTTTCTCCGAAAGTTGGAAGATGAGAAGAGGAAGATCGAGTCTTTCAAACGTGAACTTCCTCTTTGCATGGTCCTTGTGAACGATGGTGGGTTAAGTACTTGTCCTTTTTTATAGAATTTTCAAAGTGAACGTTTTTTATGTGATTATTGCGCATGATTTGGTCTGCTGATGATTAATATATTCTTTGGGGGTCTGCAATCTGCATGAAGCTATTACTAAATTGAAAGAGGAGATAAACGGAGGTGTGAGAACGCACCAAGAACCCGTTGTTGAAGAATATATGCCACTTGTGAAAACCAATTCTGAAGGAAGTGAGACTTTAAACAAGGGTAAGGAACGCAGTAACATGAAGAATTGGATGAACTCTGTTCGGCTATGGAACGTTGAATCCAAACCGGTAAATTCTTATTTCAGAAATGATTATATAGGTCACGTGTTCATGCTCATAATCGATTATCACATGACATATAATTAACATTTTTTGTTTACAGATACATTAATGACATTCAATTACTTGTTGAAGATTGATATAACTGTGTTATCCTATAATATGATGGCTTTTAGACCATAGTATAGACCATGTAATAAATTTTCATGTTTTGTAGCGGTTTCTACAGAATTAAGAACAAAAGTTTAATTCTTTTATCTGGTAACGTACAGAGGAATGAAGAGGATGATCGATGTGTCCCCAACAATCCAAATCAACTACAGAATGAGACTAACAAGAGTATGTCAAAGACAGTGAAGAGTGAAGATAAGGGGGTGTCACAGGTTCCTACCCTTGGTTTGATGAGACCAGGGTTTGAATCGAATCATAGAAAAACAGAAAGTGGTAATGAACATGGGTCGTCCTTGATTACGAGATCCTTAGAGATAAAGTGTCAAGCACTAGCTCAGCAGAATCCGAGGAAACAAAGGCGATGCTGGTCACCAGAGCTTCATAGGCGATTTGTTGATGCCCTTCAACAATTAGGGGGACCACAAGGTAGATTAAAGTTAGCATTTAAACATAATTAAGAGGGAGAAGGTTTATAAGTGCAAATGATTCCTTTTGCAAATTAGGGTGGGCTCACAAATTCTTGACCTTATCTGCATAATCAATGGTGGATGATTTTTTCTCTTTTATTGTTCTTTTGAATTCAGAATCTTTCATCTGGAATTCAGAAAGTTAGTCTTATCTCTAATTCGTTTGCTTACTGCAGTGGCCACTCCAAAGCAGATTAGAGAACTGATGCAGGTGGTAGGCCTGACAAATGATGAAGTGAAAAGCCATTTGCAGGTGAATGTTTCTTTAGATTATGTTTGGATAAACTTTAAAATAAATAAAGATAATAAGAAAGTAAAATAAATTTAATTTTTTATAGTTTAAAATTACCTTCATGTATTTTATACAAAAGTGAAAAGCCATTTTTTTTTTCATCCTAAATTAATTTCCTCAATGACTGATGCAAAATTTGTGGTTGAATCAGAAGTACAGACTTCATTTTAGAAGGCCTCAAGTTTCTTCAGTTGGCCAGTCTAATAGTGGCTTATGCCTGATGATGCAAGATACATATGGAGATAATAATAACTCGAAAGGGAACTTATCACAATCTGGGTCTCCACAAGGTCCTCTTTTCTTAGGAGGGTCTGGACGCAATAGCATGGACACAGAAGAAGATGAACAATCAGATTGCCACAATTGGAAACCAACCAGAAGCTGAACTTCTATCAGCTTCTAAAATTTTCCCACACACAAGAGTAAAGCATATCATTATAAATGAAGAATCAAAATTTGACAGCATGAAAATAACAGATCTATCACGTAGAAGGGATCCAATCCAATCGATGTTAGAATTATGAGACTTGTAGAGTGAGAGGTTGAGGTTTTATAATGTTTCAGAGTTCTGTGTCCTCTGGTTTGTTTAGTTTTTGTTATGACCAGTATAAATTGTTATTAGGAGTAATTTTATTCAATAAATTTCTTGAGCTTATTACTTTTTCATGCATGCATTTATACTCTCTAATGGATTTGTTCTTTGTATTGAATCATGTGATATTTTACTTCATCCCGTAATGTCAATTATGAAAAGATGAACAAATAAAATTGATTCTAATACTCATCATGTAAGGAAGGAATAAGAACAAAACAAATAGATGGAATTGAAATTCTAATTGAAAAGTGGTAATGAATAAAAGATTTGACCTGAATTTCGAGATATTTTATTACGATCATCAAACAAAGAATCCATTCCATTTCCATCAATATCATGCAATAACTACACAAATGTGTAGAAAATGCATTGGCTGAATCCTAATCTGCCAGTTGGGTGGCTCAGCCATTTTTGTCTCTGACTTCAGTTCTAGAGTTTTCATTGTTGAATTTTACATAAATGTAATAAAATAATGTTTTTTATTTTATATTTTCACTTATTTTTATTATAACATTTATCTAATCTTTATTTATTGTTATTTCTCTTCTGATTATAAACATTTTCGAAAAAAGCGAAATTACAAATATAATTGAATGCCATTTGAAATGTTCATTTGGATGATTATTATTATATTTTTCATACGGTCCAGATTGGTCAATATATTTCTGTATTCGTGATGGTATAATAAAAAAAGATTGTTTATCATAAACACGTGGTAAAAAACTTAAAATAAAAAAGATCTTACGAGAAAAAATATTTATACTAAAAAAATAAATAATTCAATAATTTTTTTTAAGAAATTTAAAAATATATCTAATTCTTCTATGGATTATGAAAATCTATGACAAAAGTTTCAAGTGTTCAAACGTATTTGTTATGTGTTTAAATTGTTCATGACATTGGAGGCCAAGATTTTGTCTGTGTATACAGATTTAACAATCTACTTCTGTCGTCGTGTCGTGTATTGCGAAAAAAACACGTCATTATCGACTCACACAAACCGCAAAAATCATATGTAGACAATGGTTTGAAGTGAATTGTCAATACTATATATATAATCTAATCTCGTATTAATTAGATTATACACTAAAAAAAATTACATATTAAAATATTTATATATTTTAAAAGTGTATAGTAAAAATAAATAAGTCTTACGTACATTAAATTGTGAACTTTATTTAAGTTTCTATGTATGGTTTAGTTCAAATTCTGCTGATTTTCTCCTGTGAATGTTGTAGAATAGTTTTCAGCATTCCAATAGAATTGTGCCTTTTGTCACCATACTAGTTTAAACAGAATAATTTTAAACTTTAATTTAATATTTTTTTTATAAATAAATTTTTTTTATTAAAGAAAATAATATTTTTCTGATAGGAATAGAGATAAAAACGTCAATTAACACTAAACGTTATCCAAATTCTGGGATGGTCTCCAAATTCTCCGAGTCTCTGAAAGAATCCATTATCTTTGCCATCATCATAACTCTTGTTTCCTTCTCTGCATACATAACCAATGCTGCACTTCCCGCCACTGTTCATCCCATCTCTCTACAATCCCATTTCCATATTTATGATACCTGAAGACTCCTTCCTCCACAAGTTTGATGAGTTTCTAAGTCAATGTAATATGATTTTCTGGAAACTTGTTTCCCTATATAACCTCAGCCCTTTTAGCAAAGGTTAAAATTTTGCATGTATTGGATGAGTTATTCTTACAGATTTGTTATGCATTCCAAAAATAAAAACCTCTTATTGTTTATTTTAATCATTTTCAAAAAGTATATATATCATCATATTTTTTATACGCTTTTATGGTGAGATCTCTAACACAATTTCTACCTTTATAAGTTTGAGATGTTTAGTTTTAGGGATAATAAGAATTGTAAGACTTGTTTTTAAGAAGTTGAGATTTGAGATTAAGTCTCTTTTCTTGTAAGGTAAGAAATGTTTTGTCTTTTAAGTGGGTTTTATAGAAAAGATTTTACATGAGTCAAATATTTTATATGAATTTGACTTATGTTTCATTATTATTGAATCCTCTTGATGTTTATCATAAGTTTATTTGATATTTTTTTATCTTTTTCATATAATTCTTTATCCAATTATTTTGTTATATGGAGGGTAAGTAATATTGGTTCCTTGTATTTTCGAATCCTTATATATGATGGTTGTATGTTATTTCCTATATTCTCATTATTAACTTTGTGGTTTATAAGATATGAATAAGTGAATGTTACTTGTATCTTCTATCAATTAAATTAATTACTTGCTCAAATATTATAAAATTAATTACTAGAATATTATGAATGAATTAATTGTTGGAACATTAATGGTAGAATATTTGCTATCATCATGGGAAGATTCTGAGGGGTTTATTAGACTATCAAAATGTGGGATTGTACAATTGTAATTATGTAATTGCGTTATTATCTTTGTAATTAGGATAATATCTTTAGCAATTTAGCTATTGTTTAGGATTGAAATTTTTTTTGTATTATCCAACATAGAAACACGAAATTTTTACCTACATTTTCTTCAGTTTGACATGGTACCAATGAACCTATCCTAGCCCAACCAGAAACTTTTAGCCTCTTATCTCTTTAATGATTGGTTCCTTGTTCAGCTTTAGTTCTTTGTGCATTTTTTTCCTTAGCCTCATGTCTACTAAAAAGTATGATATCTTCTTAGTTCATCTTAATGGCAAGAACTATTCAACATGGGCATTCTGATTCCAAATCTTTGTCAAAGGTAAGGACCTTTGGGGTCATATTCATGGTAACAGTCTTGTCCTTAACAAAGAGATGGAAGGATGAATATGCCAAGTTGAACATCAAAGATGTTCAAGTCATGTCATCGATCATAGGATTAGTTACTATTGTCCTCAATCTTGGACCATTCAACACTACTATAAAGATGTGGGACTACTTGAAGAAAATCTATAGCCAAACCAACACTAATTGAAGGTTCCAACTTGAACATGAAATCTCCATTTTTCAATAGGATAGTCTTTCCATTATTAACTTATATTCTCATTTTATAAATCTTTGGGCTGAATACACTAATATTGTTTATGTAAATTTGTCAATTGCAGGTCTTACTTCAATGAAACAAGTTTGTGAAACTAGTAAGCGAGATCAATTTCTTATGAAATTGATATTTGATTTTGAAGGTATTCAGTCTAATCTTATGAATAGAGTTATTGTACCCTCATTGGATGTGTGCCTTAATGAACTTCTTCTTGAAAAACAACATCTTACTCAAATAGTCATGGAACAACAAAAATTTACCTCTAAGCAAGCCTAGAAGAGAGGAGAGAGTGTTGTTCAATGTTTCTGGTGAAAAGTTTTTGTTCATTTTGCTTCAAATTGTCCTAAAAAGTTTTGCAACTACTACAAAAAGGTGGTCATATCATTAAAGAATGTCCAATCTGATGACCGAAGAAACATGTTACAACATTTACGTTAATCATTCTGTTGCTTCTAGTTCTGTTGATACAACAATTATGCAACAACATGCTCCTGTTCAAATTTTGACCCTTGAAATTGTTCAACAAATGCTAATTTTAACATTCTCTGCCTTAGGACTCTTAGGTAAACCTTTTTCTACGTCTTTCCCTTGGTATTTTGACTACCAAATGTTTTTCTTTTCCTCTTTTTTTCATAAAGTCTCCATGTTCTTTTTGGTTTTTATATCTTGTAATTCTACTATTGTTAATTCTGAAATATGACATAAGCATCTTAGATATCCAAGCTCACATGTACTTAATGATTTGATGAAATCTAGTATTCTTGGTAATAAAGAGTCCTCATCTTTAATGCTATTCAATTTGATTGTAATTTTTGTAAACTTGGTAAAAGTAAAATTCTATGTTTCCAGCTTATCAATCAAATGTAAAACAAGTTTTTGATAGTCATTTGTGGGGTATGACACATGTTATATCTCATGTTCATTACAAGTATTTTGTCACTTTTCTTAATGACTATAGTTGTTTGACACAAGTCTATTTTTTGAGCTCAAAAGATGAAGTATTTTCTGCTTTTAAATTTTTTTCATGCTTATGTTCAAACCCAATTTACTTCACAAATTAAAGTTCTTCGGTGTGATAATGAAAGGGGGTACAATCTCATTTATTCCAAGACTTCCTATAAACAAATGACATTTTATCTTAAATGTCATGTCCTTCTACTCCCCCAACAAAATGGGGTAGGTGAAAGAAAAAATTGTCATCTTCTTGATCTTGCCCATACGCTCATGTTGGAATCTTTCAAGTCATCACAATTTTGGTGTGAAGCTCTCTCCACTGTTGTCCATCTTGTTAATTGTCTGTCTTCTTCACATTAAACAATGACTCGCCTTTTTCACAACTATTTGGGCATCTATCCACTTATTCTAATCTTTGCTCCTTTGGTTGTGTTTGTTATGTCCATCTTCCCCACAAGAATGCACCAAGTTCACAACTCAATTTGTTAAATGTGTTTTTCTTAGTTATTATGTCCAATAAGAAGGTTTTATATGTTATGATTTCTGTAGTTAAAATTTACAATCTTTCTATATGAATATAATAGTTATATGAATATATTTAATAACTAGAGGAAAAAACACTTATTCAATATGTCTCACCTTACCCATTAAATAAAGACCACAAAATTTAAGGTGAATAGTTGACATCAAGATTTTTGAATGACATTAAATAAGATTGAAGGTAAGTATATTTATAGTGGTCTTTTTCTAATGAAAACTAGATTTCAAGTGACTGATTTAAGTAAAAATGTTAATTTTGTTACTATGGGTTAAAATATTGGTGACAAAATATATATGCCGAAAATAAATTTTATTCCTTGGAATTGAGATTGTCTTTCAAGTTTCATTAAAAGTAACTTCTCACATATTTATGTTTTGCAATAACAATGGATAAATTGCCATTACAATAAATAAGAGTCAATGTAAATAACTTTCTAATAATATATTATTTTATTAAAAGACTATATAAATAATTAAAATACATTTTTACTATAAAAATATTATTATTCAATTTTACAAAACAAAATACTTATATTAACTTTTAATTATATATATATATATATATATATATATATATATATATATAAGATTGCATTTAAAATTATTTATAAAAAAGTTAGTCAAATATAACAATTTAAACATTTTCCTAATAAAAAATAGATCTAATTCATTCTTCTAAAATTGAAAAAAAAAATCATTTAAGATAACCTCTTTCTTGATTACTATATTACTAAAAAAAAAAACCCTTCAAATAAATTCATCTAAAGACAAAATGAATTTAAATAGAAAAGGGAAAAAATATACTTTATTTGTTGACAGGAAAAATAGATATTTATATTATCGTTGTTACCATTGTGTTTAAATCATATTAGACTATGTTAAAAAGAAATATTAAAATCCCAAAAAAAGCATTTTTTTTTTCTGTCCAAATTTTACACTTTAACGAAGTGTTAAACATCACGAAAACATGTGCGATACCAGAAAATACCACGTTAAAAAAACCATGTGCGAATTTCATAAGTTCTTGAAAGACAACCTCCTCTAATACACCTTCCTCAAGCACCATGTTCCCTTATTAAACACAATCCATGTAGGTTCCTTCTAATACCACTTCAACCATACATATCTTCTATGAATAAGCGGTAAATAACAGCATAAAAAAGAGTAAAGATGTAGTTCAAAGAATAAAACCCTAAAATAAACGACGCAATAAATAGTTTGGAATCAAGAGCATGGATTTGGTTGAAGAAGGAGGAGCAACAGTTACCCTAAGCGTCACCTTCAGGTGGCTTCCGCCGCGAAGAACGAGGTTTCCAAGCCGGAAAAGGATCCCATGAAGAAAGATCAAAATCATTAGTGGTGACAGAGAGAGGAGCCTCAAGGGTCACCATTTTCGCATGTGGATCGGAGGAACACTGGCGAATCATCCCTTGCACAAACACTGGGCCCACGTATTGGATCAGTTCGTTTTTCGCCTTCTCCAGCTTCTCTTCCAGGACTCGGAGACGCTCCTCCTGCTCCATTATCACCCCAACGCACCCGAGCACCGGGTCTCTCACACGCGCCTCCGCTTGGTACGTCAGCGTCCTCGCCACCCACTTCCGCAACTCCGGCTTCGTCGCCTTCAAAATGTTACTCACGTTGCCCCCGCCGAACACATGGTGAACGTACGCGAACCGCTGAATGCTCTCTGCCGGAAAATGCGGCGCCAACACGCAATCCGAGTCGCACCTCCGCCGTTGATACTTGCACGCGCCGCATGGGGTCATGTCTTCTGTTATGTGTATTCTTTCTGCAACTGGGATGTCCTGAGAACAAATAAACACAAATCTCATAAAATTGTTAATTTACTTTCATTTATTTATTTTAGAAAAAATAAGTTATAAATTAAATGTATTTATTAATTATATAATAACTTGGGAAGTTATTCTTCTTTAAAAAGAAAAAACTATAAAAAAAAACTGAAGTTGGCAAATCTCATCTAAAATAATTGATAACGGCTAGAGAACGTACGTACTTTAACATCATTTTTGAATATTTTTTTATAAATTGGATAAACAGCACAGAGTTGAGAAAAAAATGTAAATAAACTAAATGATAGCATAGAAGATAAAGATGGGTGACACTGATCTAGAGAGAGATTACTGTGGTGTGAAATGGAGGAACAGGATTTTCACAACTCTTCTTCACTGTGTTCTTATGTGTTCTTTCTAATGGGTTGTATTTATAGACGATATCTCGATAAGAATATACAAATATTGAAAATTGATTACAAACACAAAATTGAATAAGCATTTAATAACTCAAAAGATATAAATAAATAATTATTTAATAATTTTAGATACTTTTAATTGAGTGTTTGTTAAATGTTTGTGTGAATTGAATACTTAATATATATATATATATATATATATATATATATTATTGAATTTTTATACTTTAAGTTTAAGTGAGTGATGTATCTTATTGTGTTATTTTGGTTATTTGTATTTAAGTGTTAAGAAATGTGAAGTTGTGTTATTGTTTTAATCGAAAATATATTGGATAACAACTAATTATGGTTTATCATGATTTTTATGTCATTACCTATTCTAATGAGTATCATAGTTACCTACATTATACGAGATCATCTCGATGACTTCCATGCTATTATTTACAAAAATCAAGAATATCACCTACTTTAACAGTGACGACGGACTCTTGTTATTTAATATATTTTTAGTTAAAATAATAGTCATATCATTTTATATTAATAACAAAATCACATGTGTCTTAAGATATGAAGATAAATAAACAAAATAATGAGACAAGATAAAAGTTACAAATAACAAAAAAAAATACATATTTTGAGTATTCTTTATTATTTTAGAAAAATATATTTTGACACTATTATTTATGAATTACTTTCATTTTACATTCACTTTTTTTTTTCAATAAAGTATTATATAATAATAAAATAATAATTTATTTCAGTGTTAAATTGATGTACTTTAGTGTGTATGAAATTTTAATTGAAAGCAAATTAGATAACAATTCATCATTATATTGGACAACAACTCATCATGCTTTTATGTCACCACATTTTTCAATTAACGGAGTAAATTTACCTACATCAAATGAGACTATTTCAATAACTTCAATATCTTTACCTCAAAAAAATCAAGAGTGTCACCTACTTTAATAGTGATAATAGTTATATTATTATTGTTAAGACTTTTATTCGGCAAGTGTACCGAGTCACAAGTAGTAGAGTGGGTTTTAGTAAAGATGTCGATTCCTCAGGGAACAGTTCTATTTTAGAATTTCAGCGTCACTGCTCAGTAAGTG
>Ga0099824_1004945_pt1 | contig 18956 bp, 13 predicted proteins | sample SiratrowhiteBW_FD_76837 | JGI IMG/M metagenome (GOLD analysis project Ga0099824, IMG submission 76837) | Root nodule microbial communities of legume samples collected from California, USA - Siratro white BW | ecosystem: Host-associated > Plants > Roots > Nodule | place: USA: California... | reverse complement strand
AAATAAATATATGAGATATGAATTATATATATAAATTAAATATAAATTAATAATATTTAATAATATATATATATATATATATATATATATATATATATATATATATATATATATATATATATGAATATTATTACTTTATTTCAGTAACTTATCGTTGTTTGTTATTAGTATGAAAAATTGTTGTGGTTGCATTTCAATAAATGAACAAATCATATACAGATTCAAAGATCAAGAGATGAGCTTGGATGGAAATAGGGTTAGTATATTTTTTTTGATAACAATTTTGAATGAATGTATATATCTAAGTTTATATGTTATGTTTACCTTTTTTTGAGATATTTTTAGTACCGTAAACCATCTATTAGGTATGTGCACATGATAATTTAACTCGGTAGGTAGTTTAGGGTTAAGTATGAGTGTTACAGTCGCTTCTATCTTTTACCATTCATTTTTATTTCATTTAAAAATAAAAGATTTAATTTTGTAAAAGTTTAAATTAATCATCAAACGTCTAATAGTTTGATTAATGCGTTAATCCTTTTAAATTTGCCACTTAGACTTAAAGATTGCTGTAATTCTTATCATCAACCAATTAAGAAAGTTAATGTACGTGTAGAAAAAACAAAAGAAATGTATAATTTTGATGAAATATTATTTATCAGTGTAATTTATTTGTTTGTCTGTTACATGATCCATCCAATATCTTAAAGTGCCTTCTTTATTTAAAAAAAAGGAATGGATTAGATTGGATTTCGGAAAGGGGTTGAATCACATGTAATTGTATAATTTTATCAGCTTTAAATAACTGCTTAAAGATTCCTTGACCACAGTGTAATAATCTTGCACCTAGCAAAGGGAATTAATATGTCCAAAAGTTTTGGCCAACATGCTCGAAGACATCACATTAACAATACAATGCCACATGCCAGTGCCTTTCATGCAGTGGAAACTTACCAGTGTAATTTTCAATTGAATATAGCTTTAGTTAGCTAGAAGTTATATATGGCCTTTGATTCACGTGGCATAACATAAGAGGCAGCACATGGTGGGTGGATGGTATCTGAACCTACCCACCAAACTTTTTTCTAGAACGTGAAACAGAGCAAAGGCCAGCCGTCATCGTTGCTAATATAGAAACATTATAAATTCATTCACAAAAGAAAACACATGGCTTTTATTTTCCAACACTGCGCTATTTTAAAAAAATAATATTTCCAATAGTTGTTTAAAAATATTTAAAAAATATATATTAAGAAATAAAGACGAGATTACTCATAAATCAGTGAAACATGTATCTTACGTTTTTGTATTTATTTGAAAAGTCACTAAAATAATGTTTCCTTACTCTAAGATGTACTCCCTCTCAGAAATTAAAATGATAAACACTTTCGAAATAACCACTCACTTTTGATCTTGTGTATGCCATGACCTCTTAAAAGTGTTTCTATTTGTAAAAGTGCAGTTCTCTTTATACAAGATTTTCATTTAAGTTTTTTTTTTTTTTTACAGATAGGGGAGAGGACAAAAAATAGAAAACTGACAAATTTAAAATAAAATAAGTTATGCAACATGGAGAGATAGAGAGAAAAGTGGTATTATATAAATTACATTATTTGATCCTATAACTATTATCTTTCTTAATCAGATGTAAAGACGCTTAGTCAATTATATATATATACTGAGTTTAAACCTTTACTTGTTTTAAGATGACAAAAATTAAGGCACAATTGCACAAATTGTTCAAAAATAACTTCAACAATAAAATTGTTCAAGATATTAATTTCATATTATAACCATTCTCTAAACCAAACAAGCATTTAGAAATTTACCAACAACCTCCATGAATAGATTGTTCAAAATCCCAAAATTGGAGTGACGATGGTAGTAGTTTTTTTTTTTTTTTAATATTTTTAAATATATGCAACTATTATTACTTTCAAGCTTCACTTAAGAAATGTCACCACTATATTCCATATTTGAATATGATTGCACTATTCAACCCGTCAAGAAAAAAGTGTGACATGGATAGTGGGAATGATATTTCAGTCCGGGTGAACTAGAGTTCAGAGAAGCCTGCCACTATGGAATTTAAAAATTAGAAATTAGATGCATGATGATGGGCCAACTATAACCAAATCAAATTAAAAACACTACCACCATAAAACTGGAAATCAGTTTTACTGTTATACATAGACATCATGTTCTCGACATTTGGATTTTACCCACACCTTATTCCGTCTCAGCTTTTAGATACCTGTCACAGCTTTGAAGGAGACTGGTACCAGCCCCACGGTTCATCAGAGATGTACTGAGTCACTTGCTTCACACTTAAGTAATTATCAAGTCCCCTGAAAAAGTTAATAAGAAAATTACTCACAAGCTCAAATAAAACTAAAAACACTTTACCTTCCACTCCGTATCTTAAAATGATAGATGTGAAACCATTTTTTCTCTTTTGCAATCATACAAGAGTTTAGTATATTGTCTCCGCAACCCTTCATTTTTATGCTAGCTTCAGGCCAAGGGAACATGCCAAATTAGGATAAATTCACTCAAGCCAGCAAGCCACTAAAGGAAACTAGTATTGCTTTTTATTCATGTTCATTATATACAAGTACACTTTTTATTTAAGATTATTGATTTCAAGGTGTCAACACATCACAATATCTATGGTTTAAAATTGCTCTAAGGCAAAGGACGCACCAGAGCCACAACCTGTAACACAGCCGAGTTTAGATTGAATTTGGTTGTACACAGTTGATGGTCAACCAATTGTCAACAGATGAGTCTATGAAGCTCGGACACACCCCTTTAATGGTGTGTCCCTATGTCATGTATAGGACACCAACATTCATACGACACGTTACCTCTTCAATGGTGTGTCCAATTTAAAAACGTTTTTCTTTGGCTCTTTGACACTACTCTGACACCACGTTAATGAAGGCAGACACAATGATTATAAGTTAGAAACTAGAAATTTAACGTGCATGTTTCTAATATAATTATAAAAATACGGAGCAGATCTTATATAATGAGGAATATTTACATCATAGATGTATTATTAGGAACGTTTTTATTTATTATCGTATTATATCTTCATATAATGTCAAGTCTTGTTAATTTGTCTTTAGATCAATCTTGACTAGGGTGTGCTTTTCAATGATGATGATGATGATCTAGAAGGGGAAAAATGTCTTAAATGAATTATATTCTCTTTTCACTTTTTGAACTTTAGATAGATGGATTATATTCATTTTTGCATTAGGTAACAATATGCTTAGATTGTTATCTTTGACTAACTTTTTCCTAAATGATTTTGGATATATAAACCTTGATTATTAATTTAAATAATAATGTTCAATATATATATATATATATGAGATTGTAAATTTTGTGGTGTTCGTGCTACATAGATGAGTAGTGCTGGAGCATTCAACAACCTATGGACTTCAACTTATCAGTGTGGTTTTTCTTTTGCATGTTGGACATCGTATCCCCAATAAAAGGCCTTTGTGGTTACTTGCATTTGTTAATTTAGGAAATAAAGAACATACCATTCTCCTAATTCACGACCAAAGCCGCTGCGTTTAACGCCTCCCCATGGGGCTTGAGTGAAGCATGGTTGAGAGCAATTAATCCACACAATTCCTGCCTTAAAAGCCTGCATTGAAGAAAGATGATCTATTAAGCAGCAGAAACAATCCAATTAATATATTGTTTTCTGTGATAAACTAGGACTAATCTCACCTTGGTAATGCGCTCACATCTTTCTAGATCATTTGATATTACAGCAGACCCTAAGCCATATCTGTGGAAAGTCAAAGTATATAACTCAGATATCAAATCACAAACGAAGAGAAATATAAGTTTAAAGACTAAGTTGATGTATGTTCACAGAAAACCACCAACTCACACAGTGTCATTCGCTAGATCAATAGCTTCTTCCTCAGTGCTAAATGTTTTTACACAAAGCACAGGTCCAAATACTTCTTCTCTCCAAATTTGCATGGAGGTAGTCACATCAGTTATGACAGTCGGTTCAACAAAGAATCCCTGCTTTAGATGCTGCCATTGAATTTGAGAGAAAAATATCCAGTCCTCAGCAATAGCAGAAGCACATTGCCAAAACATACCTTCAAAGAAAGCATAATCATACCTCGGGGCGAGATCCACCGGTTAAAATGGTTGCACCCTCACTCTTAGCATTTGATATAAACTTCAATACTTTTTCATACTGAACCATATATAATATAAATATTAGATATCACATAACCTTTTCGAAAGAAAATATGCTTATATCAACAAGATATTTGAAGTTGCAAGACCAGAAAGAAAGCTAAAGCATGGGAACATATACATTGACCAGGTTCCCTAACTCCCTCTCGTGATGTATATAGCCAGCTAACCAATAATTCTTCTATATAAGCTTTTGTATCATTACATACTACATTTAGCTTGACCACAACTCTACCTATGATCTCACAGCCAGTCCCAAACCCAGATAAAGAAGGAAATTGTGTTGGGTCTTTGACAACCAAAGTATAACTTGTTGCTAAAAACACATTCAGTCTGATCATAATTCGTAATTAATGATTATAACATATTACTATTACATTTTCATTTTGACTATTAAGGTTTTTGCATTTGAACATACCAAAGCATAGAAGAGTAGGGGGTAACTTGTGTAAATATTATAACATATAAAGAAGTGAGAAACGGCAAGTTACCTGTCCCTCGCTAACAACAGGGCCTAGTCTGCAACCTTCTTCCAAAGGATCAGAAATTTTGATGTTTTTTATCCATTTCACAATCCTATTCAAAAATTCTGTTGCTATACTTTCCTGAAACAATCAGAGTATCTTTGCTAATCAGTTTTAGCAGATAAATGTCAACATAATTTCTATCAAGTTGTTTAAAAAAATTCAACCACAATTGAAGTTAATATGATCATTCCCATATATGTTCACAAAGAAGAAGAAAAAAAAGAAGAAGTTGCAAATACTTGTTTTTAAGAAATCGCATGTGTTGTGGAAGGAGCTGGATCTATCCAGTAAACTTACATGAACAATAAGGCGGGAAGTTGCACTGCATATCTGACCATTTGTCCAGAAGCAGCCAAAGATGGTCCATTCAGCAGCTTTTAAAATCATGGGAGAAAGGATCCAAATCATGTATTAGGTAATTGATAAAAAAAAAAATCACTCAGTATTTAAGGAAATGCGATTCCATGACGCAAGTAAACAAGAGTTGTCCATAACTAAATTTCTATAACCAAGAAAGTCACTTACCCTTGTCAAGGTCAACATCCTCAAAGACAATGATTGGACTTTTTCCACCTAGCTCTAGTGAAACAGGCTGCCAAGAACCACAAATTTCATATTACACTGATACGTGAAGAAACCACAAATTTGACACGACAAAGATTCATGCACAAGGAAAACACAATTAAAACTTGAGGGGAAAAAGGGTTCATGTGTGCAGTTTGGTAGGATAGAAATGTATGTGCGAACTGAGCAAAAATGAACTGTAATAAGGGACTGAACTTATAATAGGTTATGTATTATTACATAATAAACTATAGTTGTATTTTACAGTCAAAATAAACCGTTGCAACAGATATATAATCAATTAAAGTAAATCACTATTAATTTTAATTCTTATGTAAATCCTTTCTCTTTTTTATTTCAATTCAACTCCATTCTTCTTTCACAAAGCACATTTATTTCTACTCTATTTCTCTTCAACCAAATACTTTATTTCCAATTTATTTGTAAACTCTTCTTTTCTTTTGCTATCAACTTACTTCCTCTATATTTTTCCCCCTCTATCAAACAAGGTGTTAAAAAGATAGCTGCTTAAAAATACCTTGACCAGCTGAGCTGCGGCGGTCATAATCTTGCTCCCAGTTGCCGAGCTTCCAGTAAAGGCAATCTGTCCAAGAAGTTATAGTCACGATGTCACATTAGCTTTGCAAATTCAATACATTGCATTAACAATACATGCAACTATGCAAGACAGATACTAGATACAACCCCATAGAATAGAACTCCAATTATTACAAAAAGTGAATGGAATTGAACCTTATCGACATCAGGATGGACTGCTAATGGAGCACCGGCTTCAGGTCCTAATCCAGTGAGAATGTTCAACACACCAGAAGGAAGCCCCACTTCCTTGCAAATCTCACCTAGCTCCAAGCAGGTCCTAAAAATTGGACATAACACACAGCGTGAGCATAAACCAACAAAACAAAGAAGCAAGCTGCAACAGTCAACGAGAACAAAACATACACAGATGCCAACTCAGAGGGCTTCAATATTGCAGCACAACCCGCTGCCAGAGCCGGAGCAACCTTCCACGTAGCCATCAACATAGGATAATTCCTAAAACCACAACACTCAATAACCATCAATTATATATAGGACGAGCATTGATCAAAGCGGGTAAAAAAGAAGAAGGAAAAAGGTAGTACCAGGGAGTTATTAATCCTACAACCCCAATTGGCTCCCTAAGAACGTAACTCTTGAATGTGTCCATGGGAAGAGACACCGGAGTCTTCTGCCTGGAGTCCAATTTTTCAGCCAGATCAGCGTAGAACTCAAAGCAACCAGCAACATCGTCCTACACAAAACAAACAACCATGCTCGATGATTTAAGTTTAATTAGTTTTTCATTAATTTTACTTTTCAATTTAGGGATGCGAGGTTACAATGTCCCACGCGGCTTCATCCAGCGGTTTTCCGCAATCGATGGCTTCGAGTTTTGCGAGCTCAGGTTTTTTCTCGGTGACCTGCGAGGGAGAATGGAAATAAGGAAACGGATCAATAGAAGAGAGAAAATAGAGGCGAGTGAAGTAAGAACCTTGGCAGCGATGGCGCGGAGATAGCGGGCCCGAACAGCGCCGGAAGCAGAGGCCCAATCGGCGCCTTTGTTGCGGGAGAGGGCGGCTTTGGCGGCGGCGACGGCGAGGTCGACGTCTTCTTTAGTAGCGGCTGGGATATCCCCTGCACTCACAAGAAAAGTGTGTGTAAATGAGATTGAATTGAAAATGAAATCTAATGAGGCGGTGGATAGAGAAGAAGAGCGCGAAAAAGAACCGATGATCTGTTGAGTGGAAGGGTTGATGATGGGAATCCGTTTGCCGAGAGCAGGGGCTTTCCAGTTACCGTCTATGAACAATTGACGGTTGGGAATTGGGATGGACATTTTGTTGCGTGGCTCTGTCTGTAGAAGGAGATATGACACTGTCAATTGCTGCCTGGAAGTGGGAGTGGAAGTTTAAGTGCGAGTGACTGAGCTCAATGGAGCTAGTAAACTGCTGAATTTTCCAGGCCTTTTTCTGTTATTATCTTTACTTTTCTTACTCCTTTATTTTTTTTCATTTCTCCATCAGATTTTCTCTCATTCTTTTCTAATGAAATGAAATGAAATGAAGATAGTTTTTTATTAGAGAATCTAATTTGATTTGAATTATTTTAACTTTGTTTCAGATTAGAAAATGGTTAGATATCAAGAATGGTTTTCGTTACAGTAATTCTTTTTAATTCAAATGAAATTATGACATATTAATTCTTCCTAATTTGGGTTAAAAACAAAAAAAATTATAATTAATCAATTAAATACTTCATCATATTTTGTAATTAAAAAGTTGATTACTCCCTTGTTCAAAATACACAAGGACTCTTAGGATGAGTAGTCGTCATCCTCCAATGGGCCGTCAAATCCAATACTAATCAAGGGATAAAAATGGACATATGAGTAAATGTTTCAAAATCCATTTAAGGGATGAAAAATACAATATATTTTTTTTTCTGTTATAAGATGGTAAACAAAGATATAGTTAATTAATGAATTAAATCTTAGAATTAGATAAATATTTATTCAATTTAGTTTAAGTTTTAAATGGCTTAAACATGAAAAATCAAATATATTTTTTAAATTACGTTGTCATGAAAAGTATGTATTATACGAAAATAAACTAATTGCAATCAAAATATTTTTTTTTAAGATATTCATCTTTATCTATAAATCAAATTTAAAGTAATTTTAATTTTTTTAATATATGAAAATTTGTCTAGTTTATGAAAATATTGTTTTTATAAATATCACAACTTTTTATCTTAATTCTTGTTAATATTTCATTTTTTAGTTTCTGTAAATATATATATTAATTTAATTCCTGTATATATATATATATATATATATATATATATATATATATATTATTTTAATGTCTAATGTTAATTAGCTATGTGCACTGCTTTCATCATTTACTGATTTGACTATTTTAATGATGTCATATGTCGTGTATCATCATATATTCTCACTATTAAATGCAATGAAAAGGAAAAGATATTTAATTCAGTTGATTGAGTATATGCATAGTAAGTTCATATGAATCTATTAAGTGTGCTCAATTATTATTTATAAAAAATTGTAACTGAGAAAGATTATTGGCAGCAGTTAAAAGTATATATATATATATATATATTATTCTTTATGATACAGTTCTCTTATAACTGAATAAAAAATTAATAAACAACTTTATGGGATAAACATATAACATAGTGAGAATGATTTTTAGTTGATGTAAATTTTATTCGTATACTTATTTATATTCTTTTACTATTTTTTTATTCGTCATCCAAATAAATAAGAAAAATTTTCACATTTATTTATTTTTTATCTTTTATTATTGATCCCCAACTTAAATAGTAGAGCTAGATTTAACTGAATTTGTAATAAATTTTTTATAATTCTCTCATTAATTCTAATTACAATAATTAACTAAGGGAGTTACTCTTGAGATTTTAAACTTTCAAAATTGCCATTCAATGATAATGATAAGTCTTTATTAGAAAGGTTCTATAGACATGAATTATGATGACATATCTATCTCATTATTCATTCACTTAAATACTGCATTTACTTTTCTTGTATTCTTATTTATTTTAGTATTAGAAATCTCTTACAAGTAGACCTCATCGAGTGGGTTAAGAACAATCCACGTATTAAAAACAATTGACGTAACATTATTCTTATGTTTTATTTTTATTTTTTTCTTCAATCTTTTACTTCAGTTTTTGTCCAAATTAAACATAAGATTTGTGTGACACTAATCCTACTGAACCAGAAGAGAAACTAAAGACGGAGAGATAAATCAAACTTGTTTAGAACTTATTTGTTTTTCTAACTTTGTGCACATTCATAATTTGTCTTTGTCATACAATCAATCAACTTAATTTATAATTAATTAACCATTATGTTAAATGTACTAAAACGAACATATTCAAAGGCCTTTTGCTTACAATTATAACAATAAACCAAATTTCATTCAACCCTCAATTTGATTGTTACACACCACATTATTACACGTTAAATTGATGAGTATAATAATAGACATATAAACATCCTAATCACCTTTTATACAATTTTATTTATTAATTTAACTATTTTTTCTTCTTGTAATCATTTATAATATGGATGATATTGGACCTCTAAGATATTCCTAAAATACTACATAAAAATATGTAATTTTGTAACTCTATTTATCTTATGAAACGTTAACCAGGAACTTTCTTACAACGGAGCACATCTTTTAATTTCTCATTTATTATCAGAGATCATGATCAGGTAAACAACTTAGAACATTTCCAATTAGTTTTCATTTGTTGGCTCGTAAATGTTTATAGTTTATAATGCTTGTCAAACAAATTAATTTTACTTATAAGAATTTGACAAACATTTTAACCGTTGCAACGGTATTAGATTTTCTTTCTTAGAGGTGGTATAAATATTAATCAATAAAAAATGATATTTTTTATATAGATCACATTTTTTCACGATTTTTTTCTTAATAACATAATAAATAAACTGTTCTGTTCCACAAAACTGTCAGTTATAAAGTATAGAGACTAAGGCATACGATAATTAGCATGACAAACATATAATACAGAAACATCCTTGTACATGGATCATACTCAACTATACAAACTACCAAGAATAAACGAATTCACAAAGGATGAAATTGAAGACATAGAAAGCACTAAAGTAAAAGAAAGGAAAAGAAAAATGAAAGTAGAAGATTACAATGAATGAATATCAATCTAGAAAAATGCAGAAGAAACGTTTGAAATCAGTGTTTGTTAGTGGCTTTGGAATACTTGGTCTTGATCCAGTTAAGGCCAACGGATGTACCATCCTTCAACTTCTTCACACCGGTGGAGGCCACTGCTTTGGTCTTGCCAAAACCCTCTCCCAGCTTTTGCTTGTATTTGGTGCTATTGTCGTTGCTCTTTCTATTGTTGGAACCAACCGTCACAGGGTCTGGTCCATCATCCCATTGATCAGCCCAGGAAGTGTAGTTGTTCCCTTCCATTTCTCAATTGATTGGGTAAAGGAAAAGATAAGATCTATGAGTGTTTCCAAAGGGACCAATTCAAGGGTTTTTATAGCCATAGATGTTTTTGCTTTTGCTAGTAGTTATGATCAGAAATCAACCAAAAGCATGGGTTAAGTTAAGGTCAAAGGTTAGAATTTTTTGTAGTTTGTCATGTGTAAAGGCTTTTGTTTATTACATTAATACATTATTATTCAGAAAGTAATTGTTCGCCATTCATCAGAAGTATAATAGAGAAATTTCACGCCGTCATGTTCAACATTGACGTCTGGATTCAACCTTCTCTTTCAGAAGTTTATTTGACTCATAAAAAAATCTGGAAGTTTTGATCAACAGATTGCGCCAATCCATACACGGTTGTGCTTACGATTCAAATTCTTTTTTTTATTCATGTGCAGAAGCTTCTAGGATAAGGAGTTCGTTCAGAATGGATTTGTTGACCTAAGTTTGGTGGTAGCGAAAGATCTTACGTGATGTTGTGCCAAGTGGATTGTAAGAAAATATTATTTTGACATAATTAAGAAAATATCCCTCATTTAGAAATTGCATCCAACTTCCAAGTAAAGTCATTGACAGAGGAACGTGCTTGAATTCGTAATATCATATCGAAACCAGAAATAACAAAAAGTCAAAAATCACTTCCATCAATATATATATAAACGTCTTCTAGATTAAAATCTTAACTTTATCACAACCATTACATGATGTTAAATCAGATGGTTCTAGTGGTACTTAATAAAAATTTAATTTATAAAAATTGAATAATAATAATAAGTAGTATTTGAATGTTGATTATCCAATTTTTAAAATTACATATATATATATATATTAATACTTACTTTGGAATTTATTTTTTAATTAGTTATTTTTTAATGGCCTCTTCTCACGATGCCGTCCTCATACACTGAAATACATATCTAAATGTTTCAATTGGAAATGAAACACTTATTGCGAGTTACACACTTCACTGTATATCAACACTTTTATCATAATTTTTAAAATACCATCACCGTTGATGGAGGAACAGTTAGCTGTAGTGCAACAACTATAAACGGTGAAGGTGCACGGGAGAAGAAATGGAAAAACGGCACAGTAAAGTAGAGTGAAGGTGAAAGATAATTTTAGATTAAAATTTTTAAAAGAATGATAATTTTATTTTTCAACTATCATATGAAGGTGCAGCTTGATATCATGGAGGTGCAGTAAGAAGGCGCCTGTATTCGAATGTCTGTCTCAAAAATAGTGAAATTTTTCGGCCAGCCCAAAAGGTAAAGATTTTTGTGAAATTTCTATTTGCCCCCAACGTTTCCGGACTTCATTCCCTGTTTTACATTTTTTTTTTCTACTACAACCAAAAGAAAAGTTCAAAAACTAAAAGCGCAATACTAACTAAAAGTTCAAACCATGTATACCTTTTATTAGTCTTACATTACTATTTTCATTCCTTCTACTTAAACATAATTATTCATTCTGCTTGAATTAAAACCAAAACACGTACATTACAAACATGTATTAGGTTGATTAAAGTTTTGACATTTATTAAATTTAATTATCACCTGTTAGCTATTCCACGCACTCATATTATCACTTAAAATTACAATTTGTTAAAATAAATAATTTAACTCTTATACGGTAGAAAAAATGATTTATTTATAAAATAATAAATTTTAAAAATAAATTAGAATATAATCAAAGTTTAAAGTATCAATTTATAAAAATTGAAAATTTAAAGATCAACCTAAAAGAAGGTAAAGCCTAGTGTCTATTGGTGAAGAGTTAAAATTTAAGGAATAATAAAATAAAATAAAAATTCAAATATATATTTATCAAAGAAGTAAAATTTAAGGAATAAGTAGTATTTTCATATATATTATAATAAAATAATTTTCATATATTTCTAAAATACTTATCCAAATTGAAGTCTTTCCTTTTTTTTCGGTGAGAATATCTTAATTTTTTTACCATATTATTGATGATATTTTTCTCTTTCTTTTTTCCTCTTCTCTACAAAAAATCAAACTTAAAATATGTAAAGAAGTATTACTATTTATTTTCATTAAATGAGACATTTCTTCAGAAATAATTTTTAAATTATTTTTAAAGTAAAGCAATAACAATAATAATAATATATGCATCAGTGATATATTAAGAAAAAAAAAACATAAAGTTCCTTAAATGCTTTAATTTTTATTATAATAAATATTCAGGATTTTTTTATTTTTCCTCACCCCGACAAATTTTATTAAAATTACCTTTTTAATGTTTAATTACTGACATGTTTTATTTTTATGTGTCAATATTTTTATTAATGTACACAGAAGAATTTGTTGAATAAAGTCTCGAATAGTATATATATAATTAGATAAATTATAAGCTTTAATTTATATTTTTTACTTGGATAATAAGTATGTAAATTCTAATTTTAAAATGTGATCAATTATGTCTAAAAAAATGAAAGTTAATTAGTTATGAAGGATTAAAAGCAATTATTTACATTAAGATATTACTTAGAAGAAAAACAACTTAAATTAATGTGAAATAAATTACGCTGTTCAAATTGAAAACTATGGTTGACTGTTACATAACAAAAATTCATTAGCTGATATTACAAAAAGGAATATTGACCATGCATATATTATTTTTAACCGATAAGCATATAGACGATGAAGAAAAACACGTTAGTTATTTAAATAAAATCTAATCAATCTAATTCAATACATGCTTTCTATCATGTGAATTAACTGCATAAGTGAAGGGGCAAGAGAGACATACTTAAATTATTATTAAATATTTTAAATATAGAATAAAATTTATTTTCAATAAAAGTTTTCAAAATATTTTTCAATTTAAGTTTTATTTTATTTTTTTGTTACCCTTTACCTTAACAATTTATATGTATTTATTATAAGTAGATATTTTTACTACAAACATGTGTTTTCTTATATTTTACTAAATAAAAAATTAAACTATTTTATATTTATAATTTAATTTTACTGTACATACACATGTGGTGTATACCACATGAAGAATAATATCAAATATAACACACCGACACATCTCTTTTCCCCTATCTTGTCTCAAAAAATTCATTGGACTGCAGTGCTCTAATTAGGAAAAATCAATGAAGTTCATATATCTCCGACCACGAAGAAACTAGCATAGTGTGAGTGAGGTCATAAGCTTAATTTCTAATTTACAAATCTGTTTAAAAATGGAAGAAGAGATAATGTTTAATATTTTTTAAGGATAAATGAATAATGAAGCACAAGAGTTTTATAGAATATGGAAGAAATATTCAACGTGTGAGAAGAAGAATGGACCTTCTCTACAAATGGTGGGACAGAAAATGAATGAAGGCGTTGCATCCATCAAATGAAGGACCCAAATCAATATTGGATCTGTTCCAATGGGAACAAAGGGCGTGGAAAACGGATACTCCAAGTAGGAGGGTCCAGATTAAATGAGTGTTCCAGTGGTTATGACTTATGAAGAAACTCACCATAAACTGCAAAAGGGTATGGGGGCAAGAAAATTCAATGATGGGTTGACAAAAACAATTGCCACTGGTTAATAGGGTCCATGATTCCCATCAGAGGCCCCTGTTTGATTAGACAAAATGGTAGATGCTTGAGTATCTCTTAAGGAAAGAACAGTCATTTTATGAAAGAAAAAAAAATGTAATTAGTATATTTTTTTCATTTTAATTAACGTGTTATTGCATCACTACCATGAAAAACTGGACAGTAACATGCTTACTGTTATTACAGCATGGTTGGTAAGAAAAGAGGACGTGCACATATTTATACATATAGATATATATATTTTTCAGAAGCAAATTCACATGTGAAGTAATGAGTGAGACATAATTAATGAAGACAAGTAGACAAGGAGGGCATGCATGGATACATAAGGGACCAAGAGCTAGTTAGTTAAAGCCAAATGGGTCCATTCTACACTAACAGTAGCATATCACTATTTGTTTTCTGCATATACATATACATATACTGAAAAAATCATCTAACATTACATTGGTTGGCATTTAAACATAATTTAAGGGAATAAAATTGATGTTGGGCAAATATGTAGGGGACCTGCACCTTGAGTAAGATAAGTTGTGTAATACTGGAAGAGACACTAGGACAACACACTAGAATCCCCCACTATTGGTGCAGTCATCACACACCTGATGTCTATGCTGTTCTTTCCCCCATCTTTTCCGCGATGAGTCTGCTTTATTTCTAACTTACTCCATCATTATAAGCCAAGTCTTTTAAAGATATATAAATGCTTAGTATATATAAAATAGTGTTCTTCCAAATCAGTTTCACAGCTTTTTCTATTTTTTAAGTTTTTCTCATTTTATTATCTGGGTCTCCATGGTTGTTAACCAGGCAATTCTAAGACATATTCAACAGTCCCTGTCTGTATAACCGACAATTCTATTTAATGTCCCTGTTACATGTATCTTTCATTCATATGGACTTGGTGCTCATGAAATTACATGATATGCAGCAGCAGCAGCTAGAAAAGATGATAGTAACAGCCACCATGATGCTAGTGCAATTGTTATCTACCCATATAGATATAGTCATTGACACATCCATATTCACGGATTATTTTATGCTATTTGTTGCCAACTAGTCCGAACTTGGAAAACAACACAACCTCATGCCAGCAGGACCTAGTGTTGGAGAACTTTTACAAAGATTAGCAGCAAGGTTAATTAAAATAATTGAGTGTTTGATCAACTTAAAAGGGTTTGTTATATAGTTCTAGCAAATTCTCAAATATTGTTGTATATTTTTTTTGGTTTTTATCATCAAAGTTCTTGTATTATCTTGTACGAATTTTCGGTTAAGACAGGTGAATCCTTTATTATGGGTGAACAAAGTCTATGAAGGATTGACCCCAACTTTTAATGACGAAAGATATGCCTTAACAATATGAAGCCCGTTCATTACTTCATGTCTCGCCTCATATTTCTCTTTATATATAAAAAATTCTGAACGTGAATTTAAAATAAAGGATTAAACCAAGTATTTAAACTGTTGCAATTTCTTCAAGTGTGGGTATCTGATACGTATTTATGCAGGAAATCCAATTAGATACTCCGGATTTGGGTTATCTATAGTCGTGAAACACGTGCACATATCCAAATGAAAAATCATTGTGTACTGTAACCCTAATAACAAAATCTAAAAAATAAATAATGACCATCGAATGCACCTTCTAATCATGTTATTATCTGCGGAAATCATTGTCTTCGTTTCCATTTCTTCAACTGAATTGTGTCAAAATAAAAAAAAATATGACAGCAACATAGAGAAAGTCTTAGTATTATAGTTCTTGAAAAGGAGGAAAATTTGAGTAAACTATGAGTAGCATTGCAAAAAGCCAAACATAAGAAGTAGGTAGATATAAAAAGATATTTGAACAGAAACCCAAGGGCTAACTAGGCTATGTAAACCATGTAGCTCCATGCATGCCCCACTTAGCAGGGTATGATGTTGGAAAGTACCAAATAATTTTTGTACACCATTTATATAAAGTCAAAAACCTTCTTTCCTTTCCACCATACCACTTTTTCTCACCATGGAACGCACCGCATCCTTCAACGACACCAATAATACTCTTTCTTCTCAGCAAAGTCTCGCTTCAGTTCCCTCCCTCAACTCACACTCACACCTCTTCAACGCTTCGACCACCTCTCACACGTGCCTCGCCACTCTCAAACCCCACAACTCCTCCTACACCTCCTCCCTCACCCTCGCCGGCAAGTTCCTCTACACTGGCTCCTCCGACAGACAAATCAGATCATGGAACCACACCTTTTTCCTCTCCGAACACCCACCAAACACCAACATCGTAACCGCGGGAAAAGGTGCTGTGAAGTCCATAGTAGTCCACTCCGACAAGCTCTTCACCGCACACCAAGACCACAAAATCCGCGTCTGGAGAATCACCACCCAGGACCACGACCACCAGCGGTTCACGCGTGTGGCCACTCTCCCCACGCTAGGTGACCGCGTCACCAAAATCTTGCTCCCCAAGAACCACGTGCAGATTCGGCGGCACAAGAAGTGCACCTGGGTTCACCACGTGGACACCGTCTCCTCCCTCGCCTTGTCCCACGACGGAACGCTGCTGTACTCCGTTTCTTGGGACCGCACGCTCAAGGTTTGGCGGACGAAAGACTTCGCGTGCTTGGAGTCCATACGGAACGCGCACGACGACGCCATAAACGCAGTAACGGTTTCTGAAGACGGACACGTGTACACGGGATCCGCGGACAAGAGAATCAGGGTTTGGAGAAAACGGGAAGGGGAGAAGAAACACTCGGTGGTGGACACGTTGGAGAAGCACAAGTCAGGGATTAACGCTTTGGCTCTGAGCAGTGACGGGTGCGTGTTGTACTCCGGTGCATGCGATAGATCGATACTGGTTTGGGAGCAGGGAGAGAATGGTAAATTGGCGGTGGTTGGTGCTTTGAGGGGGCACACTAGGTCCATTTTGTGCTTGGCTGTGGTTTCGGATTTGGTGTGTAGTGGTTCGGAGGATAAAACGGTGCGTATTTGGAGAGGGGTTGAGAAGGAGTATTCTTGCTTATCGGTTTTGGAAGGGCATCGGAGTCCGATTAAGAGCCTAACTGCAACGCTTGATCATACTCATCACCCTTCTCAACTATCTCTTCTTGTTTATAGTGGCAGTTTGGACTGTGATGTCAAAGTTTGGCAGGTTTTTCTTCCTCTTTTTTCAACCTGATTTTTCCTCTTTTACCTTCTTATATAGTGATTTTTTACATGTAACTATTAGAGAGAAACTGTAAGATTGCATAAGTAATGTAATGTGATAGAGATATACATAAAGCAAAAGAAAAAACTGTTATATGTGTAAGTTGCTGTGTAAAATTGTAATGACCATTTCTTTAAGCAGGACTTTCTTCATGGAGATGTTTACTGAAAGAAAGATAATACATTTACTTAGAAAATATGCAACCCATTAATATTATTTGTATTTCTTTTTTGTGAATGGATTGATATTGTTCCTATAAGGGTTAACATGTAATTTTGTTGAACGCCTTTAAGAAAAGGAGGTGGTAAGAAATTTTAAGGTGTGATATATCCATAACTATTAAGCTGCGGGATTCCATGGGAGCAGGGAGGAGAAAGAAACAGTACCATTTTTCTTTAATTAAAAAAAAAAAAAGTCTTAGACTTGAGAAAGAAAAAATAAAAATATCTTTATTTCATTCTCTTGATTCAAGCGAAATGTACGAACTAACCCCACCGAAGGTTCCTCTGAAAGGGGAAAGAAAAGTGCATACACCTGAACTCATTGAGCTGCTAATCATTGTATACGATTGGGATATTGTAAAAATTAACAGTTATTTGCAAAGGATGCTTTAATATTCAATTTAATAACTCAATGATTTACGTACAAAAGTATTATTTATATGTTTTGGAATAAAAATTTATATCTTAATAAATCACTATGAATTGCAGCAAAAAATATTTTATAATTATTTATAATATAATTGAAAATATTCATTTTGTATTTAAAACTACTTCTTATTTTAATAATAATAATGACAATAATAATATTATTATCATTATAATTACACCAAGCTTAAAAAATAAAAATAAAATAAAAATAAGTATTACTATTATTGTTATAATATTTGAATATTTATATTACTATAAGAAATGTTATATTTATTCTTGATTTTTGATCGATGCTATCAACTAAAGACTTTTGATGGATGGTATTAACTAAAGACTGATGTTAATTATTAATAATGTTGAATTTGTGTCTAGTATGGAGTTTAATTCAATAGCATCGATTTTTGAATGTTGACTCTTTATATAATTGATTTAGCATATGCTACACCAACTTTATGTAGCATCGATCAAATTGTCACTATGTAACTATATATCAAACTTTTTATATCATGTAACAACAATGTATATGGATATGCATAAAAAAATGTTCGAATTGAATAATATTATCTTAAAAAAAAAAGCAAATTCGTTGCACAAAATATAATTTGTTAGCAAATTTAAATAAAATGTTAGTCAATTACTTTCAAGTTAAGATTAACAAGATGAATTCTTATTCTTTTTAACAAATTTACAAACAAAATTAACAAATTTTACAATATCATACCACAAAGACTATAACTTTAACATTTCCCAAAAAAAAAAATCAATTAAAATATTCAATTAAAAACATGTATAATATTACAATATTGATTTTAAACAATTTTCAAAGATTGAACACCCTCACACCACTATTATACAAGATGCGTTCAACAACGTTTTTGATAACCAATGTTGAAAGTTGTGCAATGACAAAGTTATAATATTTTACAAGTTTTAAACATGTATTCTGTAATAACCAATTTTGAATCTCTATTATATAAGTATTTATTGTCATTGAGAGCATTACAATTAGGTTAAGAACTTTTTGCTCATCTTGTCTCCTCTTTAACTCCATTCCTCTTTTTTTTTTTTTTTTTTTTTTTTTTATTTTTTTTTTCTTTATTTTTTAATTTTTTTTT
>Ga0099824_1004943_pt1 | contig 18957 bp, 8 predicted proteins | sample SiratrowhiteBW_FD_76837 | JGI IMG/M metagenome (GOLD analysis project Ga0099824, IMG submission 76837) | Root nodule microbial communities of legume samples collected from California, USA - Siratro white BW | ecosystem: Host-associated > Plants > Roots > Nodule | place: USA: California... | reverse complement strand
TTTTGTATAAGGGAAATTATTTTCTGAATAGAAGGTGTGAGGAGAAGTGGTTACGGAAATAGTTTTTTTTAAAAGGAAAAGTGACTTACATAAAATAGTTTTTGAAAGATAACTTTTCTATTTCGGAAAACATTTTCTGAAAAACAAAAGGTGACTTACGAAAAACCTTTTCTATAAAAGACTTTCTAACAGTCAATTTCACATTTTGGAAAATGTTTTTCAAAAATTATTTTTGAATTTCGAAAAATTATAAAATTATTCGGAATTGCTTTTGAAACCTCTAAAATTAATTCCAAAAAACTAAATCCAAAAGTCACTTTTACATCTCTAATATTCATTCCGGAATATCATTTCGGAAAGTTAATTTTACATCTCAAAGATAATTTTGGTATTTTCAAAATATGATAGGATGCAGGAAGCAGAGGGCGCTGGAAGCAATTGCGAAACATTAAAGATTAAACATAACTAATTATCATCTTTGAACTATTATATCGACACACCAAAAATACACATAGATTTATTATTTTATAAAAATTATATAATAAACTTTATAATCAATTAATAATATAAAAAACTATTTTAGATTTAATGGATATTAATGGATTAATAAATACTTATTATATATACTTTAACTACTATAATTAAATTTAATAAAAAATAATGATAAGAACGAACGGAGAAAAACAATATAATAATATTAGCTAAAATCAGACAACTTTTTTTTATAATTAATAATTAGTAATAAATAATATAATAGTCAATATTATATAGATTTAATAATATTAACTTTTTTTTTATAATAATTTTTTTATAATAAATACAAATTATTCATATAATATAAGTAACTGCGTATCAACAACAAAACAGTTGCATAACACACTACAAATTACACATTATCTTTCATGAAATTTAAATAAATCTAAAATATAGATTATAAGAATATTTATACCTAACAAAATCTTGAATAATATAACCCTTAACTTATAAAATATAATGCATCACATTATCAAAAACATAAAAGATATATTATCACAAGATAACAGATATATCATCAACAGATAAAAGATATATTATCAACAGATGAAAGATATAGGATAACCAATTAATCTTCCATTTATTTCCAACAGACAAAGACAAATCTCTCGCTCCTTATATAAAGACAATCTTCACATGCAAATTTACTAAGAGGCAAATTTCCCATTCTGGTGCAATTTGTAAGCTCAGGTAAGTTTCAGAAGTAGCAGTTTATGTTTATGCATGGTGATTTAAAAATCTCATAGTATGAAACTTAACATTTTTGATGGCATATTCAGGACCAGTTTACTGCTACAACATGACAGCGCCTGGGAGGAACGCGGGTATAAGCTACAACGTGAAGGTGTCTGGCACCAATGAACTCACCACTCTGATTCCTGCTACTATGTTCAGATTCACCATCAAAGTTTTTCATCAAAATGCACCTCGAGTTCCCATACTTGATACCCCTCCTACTCTCGTACCCAGCCAAACCTTCTTCCAAGAGGGTGCTCCTGATTCCTTCCGCCCACTGTTATCAACACTCTCATCGCACACACTCTTCGGCACTCAGGCTGTTGACCGATTAGTAGAGATGGTTGCTTCTGCACTTCGAGAGCTCTTCCGGGTTGATGCTCATGCTCCTTCTTCTTCCACATCTCAACCCCCACAAATTCCTCTGTGGGTTGTAATCGAAGTTATTGATAACAGCATGCCTGCACCAAGACCAAACTCTGCAACGCTTGGTTTCAGAATGGCTCCGGCAAGCCAAGAAGCCATTGAAAAGTTGTTGAAGAAATCTAGGGTTGTGAAGACTGAGTGGTGTTCCGTGTGCTTGGAAGAACTGGTTGTGGATGATGAGTGCTACACACTGCCATGCCATCACTGCTTTCATGAAAAATGTATTCTGGACTGGCTACACACCAATCACACCTGCCCCTTGTGTCGCTACCCTGTGCAAACCTAAAAGCTTCATGATTAGGGTTTTGTTAAGTACACTAGTTAAAGAATTTAAAATAGAAAACAGTTTTTTTAAAAAAAATTACGTTGAAAATCGTAGTGAAAACATATATTAGTAAGAATTTCTAATGAAAAATTGCTGTTTTAAACTGGTTGAGTGACATTCATGTAAATTGTTTTGACTTTAAGTAATTACTATGACGGATTATTTGGATTTTTTTTTTCACCCTATTGTCTAAAATGAGTAAAAAAATAATAATTTTTTTATTAAAATGGGTAAATCTGTGTCAGTTAGATAAGATTTCAAGTGACATAATGACGACGCATTTGTCACTAAACCAATTTCTAATTATTTAGCTTAAGTTTAACAATTAAAAAATTAATAATAATAATAATTAAAAATTAATAATAATAATAATAATAATAATAATAATTAAATAATAATAATTAACAAAACTGTAAAAAAAATTAAGGCATTCAAATTTATTTTAAATTAAAACAAAATAATATAATGATAATAATAATAATAAGAATAATTTTAATTAAATTCATATAAATTTAATTTAAATGATAATAATAATAATATAATGATTATTTTTAAAGAAATAATAATAATATTTTGACAAATTTAATTAAAATAATAACAATAATTATTATTATAATAATAATAATATGATAACTTTTATATTATAATAATAATATAAATAAATTTTAAATCAAATTATTAATTTATTCTTATTATTATTATATTATTTTGTTTTAATTTAAAAATAAATTTGTATGTTTTAATTTGATGATGCTAGTTTATTATAATATGATAAATAATTGATACTACAATGATGTTTAGAGCGTCTGTTTATTAACACTCATGGTAAGTAAAAGCATTAATGGTAGTGACTTGTAATGTCACTTTTATTTGACCAATCTCAAATTATGTCTAGCTGGAAAGATTTCTTAATTTGAAATCCCCTACCTAGCTAACAAGATTTGTTTATTTTGATAAAAAATAATTTTTTACCTATTTTAAATATTTGTGTGAAAGGTTGTCGTTGATTGTTTTATTGAATGGATTATTTTGGTTCATATTTGTGTCACCAAAACGCAGAAATATCTAAATTATTTATTCTGACCACATGCATGTCGTGACTACAAATTTAGTAAAAGTAGATTGAAACTTCAACATTAGATTCTCCATCTTTTGAGCAGTTATATATAGTTTTCCTTGACTTCTTGAGTTTTTGCAAATTTTGTTCTTTCTGCAAATTCAGTAACTCTATATTTGCTAGTAGTGTTGCTTACTGATTAAATTTCAGCAGAGAAAAGAAAGAATTAAGCCTCCTAACTTATTTTTAATTTACAGATATATTCGTTGGGATGGGGAATTTGTGCATGCACAGACACAATTACTTCTGCAATTACAATACATAAATATACATGTTTTCTTTACACAAATCACACACAAGATTATCCTCAGAAGAAGATACAACACACGATTTTCAATCAAGGAACAGGGTAACATTGCTTAACCAGAGATGTGAATCTATATACAGCAGAAATGCCAAGAATATGTTCGTTTACTTGTCTGGTATTTTTTTTTTTTTTTGAAGGTTCAATTGCGGTAATTTTTTTAATCAAGGATCATTTATGGCTACTCATATAAGTTCAATTATAGTTTCAGTTATTTATCTTTTTGGTTATATTTAGATTGATCTTTTATTCTTTAAACATTTCAATTTAGTTCTTATCTTTTTAAAAGCGAATCAATTTAGAGTTATCTCGGTTAAATAATTCGAACAGGTTGATTATTTAATTTCATTTAATGATTATAACTAAATTCAGCTTGTACACGAGACACTTTCACCCGTTTTGTCGCCTATAAACTATGTATGACTTCATTTTTTTAAAAAGGAAAAAAGTGGAAAAAAAATACGAACAAGTTACTCTATAAACATAAACTAATTTGTAGGAACTTGTTGTACATAACTTACCTAAATTCTTATTTTAAATGTGCATAAATCAATTGTAATTTCGTTTCTTCTTCTTCTTCTTATTCTCTCTTCTAAAAATACTTAACGAAAAAACTTACATGAACTCAAAAAGGATACTTTTCATTCCTTTGGCATGGCAAATTGAAAAATCATACAAAGAGATTATACAATTATCTAGTGATACTTGTTTAACATATTTAATGGTAAAAAAAAGAACTACGTCGTTGCACCTTCAGCCAAATAACAGGCAGAACATCCGTGAGTTCTCCCTCCCAGTCGTGATATTTGCTGTATATTATACCCTTGATGTTTTTTACAGCTTGTCAGACTCTAAACGCCTGAATGGAACAGTTGCTGCAGTAACTGCTCGCCCTCTTCTTTAATTTACAGATACAAAACCTGCTTGGTCGGTAAGAATGAGTAAATAAACATACTCCTAGAGCTGAATGGCAGACGCAGACATTCTAAGAGCAGCAAAAAAATTCTCCAGCACTCCATTTAACCATTAAGAAAATGAGAATCTTGAGAAAAGAGATAGGGCAGATCCTGAAGCATCACTTGCAGGTGTTGGTGGAACTTCTGTTGAGTTTTGATATGCCTGTTGACACTTCTGCATCTGCACTCACGATTAGATGCAGAAAATTGCTTCATTTTTGGTCACCAACAAAATAGAACTTTTGATTTTACAAAAAGTTACGGCACTAAAAGAAATTGCTGTATCATTAAACAATTAAGAAAAATAACTTTTGATATTTCTAAGAGACGCCATTTTAAATTATATCAGAAACTTTGTAAGGCCACATTGTAGATTAGCCTTTGTTTCAGTGGAGCACATTTAGTCTTATCCTAAAAGAATTGGAAGTTACTTCAGAGTGATTTCCAACGAAAAAACCCTTAATTTTAATGTTTGAGATGTAAGCACTTTACAGAGTGCACCCCTTTACATTAAACACTTTCATTCCTACCCATGAAGTCTTATCTTAAGATGCAAAGTAGAAGATGACAAAATTACCTCTTCTGGACTAAACTGAAGCAGCATTCCAATAACTGGAAGCAATACCTCAACTTCACCTGGTCAAATAAAATATTAACATTAATAGCTTGTCAATCTAGTTAATTGATATAAAAAAGATAAAAAGAAGGATTGCTTTATTTTGTTTTCAAAATTCACACCAGTCTCAAGCAGCTTTAAGATAACATTCTTCAAATATGTCATATCTACACCTTCCCTTTTCTTTGATCTTTCCATGTTGCGAAGCTCAGTCTTTAACATTGCCTCCTACAGTTAGAACATTTGGAAATTCATAAGCCTAGATTTTCATAAACAAAAACAACGAAAGTGTTATCCCACTTGGAGAGGTCGACTACATGGATGATTCAACACCATTCGGCTAGGTTTCCATAAACGTGTAATTAAAATAAAATAGTTCTAAATGAATGCTCAATTATCTGTTTATTTTTCAAGTAAAAAATGATATATCAACAGAAAAATCTGCTACCTAAAAATTGCAATCAATACAAACAAGTACTATCTGAAGACCTTCCCCTCAGAAAAGGACCTCCTAAATTTATGGGATATTAGAGACAGGGAGAAAAAGGAAAATACAGAGACTAAATAATTTGAATTTGATATAATACAATGTATTATTATGTGAAACATAAAGTAATAATCTTTATTTATTCTAGTATTAGATCATAATCCTTAAGAAATCTGAAAACTAATCCTATGAGGTAGTCTAAGATACTCTAAATAATTCTTAAGACAAAAGCAAGATATTAAATAATATTTTTTCCATATGTCCTAACACTCTCCCGCCAAGCTATAGCCTACTAAGATTTAAGGTTGTTACAAATAAGCCCTTTAAATAGAATCTCAGGTCCACCAAACATGCTGTTGGTTTAGACCCAGACCATCTGATGTTCATCATGATGTTCTATTTCCATTGACAATCATTCAAGTGAGTTCTTTTCGCCAGTGAGTCATACAGTGATGAATTTGTTGTGATCCATAGTGGCCTCGTTGTGAATTGTTGTACTAATGATGATTTCTCCTATCACACTGATATAGTGACAAGTCATGAGTTGATGAATTCCTGCCTTGGTCATGTAACATTCTAACCAGCTCTCTAGGATGATATCAGCTCCACCAAACAATGTGAAGAAGTGATTGTTTGGGACTGAAGACTGGAAGGGCAGTAGTGTCTAGGACTAGAGAACATGGCTGAAGCAATGTCTAGGGCAAACTTTGGTCAGATCGCAGTTGGGACAAGAATCAATGGGATTAGATTGTGTTCGAAATTAGTCATTAAAAAAATTGGTAAATATCTAGAACCAATAACATGGTTGTCCAAAATCAAATATTGTACTTGAGATCAAGATCAAGGATAATAAAGCTAAGGCCAGAATGCGTCTGGATATGACAACAGAGAGAAGATAACACCAAATAGCACTGAAAATGTAAAGAGGATACTTTTGGGACAACGACAATGGCACTAATGAAGGGTGTCTCAATTGTCTTGTAACAAAGGCCAATGAATTAAATTACAATCAAAACGTGACGATTGAATAGTTACGCTTTTTAATTAAAAAGAATTGCGCTCTGACTATTAACAGTAATTTTTTTTTGTCTAGTGGTAAATCTAACAACTAGTATCAAAGTTAAGGTCACAGGTTTGATTGTAAATGGGATAATTACTAAGGGGAAGATTGTATCAATGGTCTCGTAACGAGATGAAAGTCAGGTAGGTTATGTCATAATCGAAGAGTTTGTTTCCTAGCAAAACAATTATTAAGGAGGAGATTAATGTAGTGTGCATCAATTGTCCGTGGCTAAGGCCAAACAGATTAAATCACAATCGAATTGTGGTACTTAACTGCTACACTCGTAAATAGAAATAGTTACACCTTGACTATTAGTTATAACTTTTGGTCTAATGGTAACTGTTTGATCAAATAGATCCAAGGTCGGCACTACAAAAAGTAAGGCAAAACACTGACTGGATGCACTGTTACATACGCCGAATAGGGACAATGCTCATGGAAATTGTGTTGGAGTAATTGCATGGTTGGATAGATGAAACCAGCGGGGTTTAGGCCAGACTGAGAGGTGACTCTGATCTTGCGGTCAGCAACCTTAACTGGTGATGACCAGTGGAAGAGGTGGCTGGAAAAGCAGCAGAAGGTGACCAGAAACGTATGACAGACAATAAAAAAAATGCAGCATGATAGAAGCAGGAAAGGGTCATAAATGGTGGCAGTCTTGGCAAAACAATAGTGGCAGTGACAAAATGGGAGGTTTAAACTTGCAGGAATGAGGACGTGATAGGAAAGATGAAAAAAAGCTCTCGGAATTTCAGGAAACTCAACAGTGGAGTAGTGATAAAATAAGTCATAGAGGATGCTATTGCTCTAATACCATGTAAAAGTTAACAGTTTTTAGGTATATAGGGGGGAAAAAGGGAGGAAAATACCAAGGAATGTTTTGATTTCTATTTCCGAAAAATGTTATAGTTTCTAAAAACTGAAAAATACGAAAACTTGTTTGGTGTTTTGCTTTTCAAAAACAGGGACCAGAACGTACAGAACTAAAGGCAATAAATAATACAGGAAGGATGTATGATGCCACTTCAAAAGCCAGCCCAGTCAATGTGTATATTTCAAATTGGGTCTATTTGTTAGTTTCAGGGATCATAAAAAATGATGTTGATACAGTATTGGCTCTGACCTTGCTGAGAATTTGCCCAGAGACTCCATGGATTATGGAAAACAGAGGAAAAGGATGACAAAACATAACCCAGATGTTCTGTTTTTCAGTTTTTAAAACACCTGTTTTGGTAACAAATTTCAAAATTTAATAGAACTAATTAGAAAAATAAGTGTTGAGAAGTGTACAATTGTTTTAGAAATAATTTATAAAACCATAAAGTGATAGGAGAATCAAAAAGCCCCTACATATTCTAAGATTAATATTAACTTGCATTACGTGACGTATTAATATATGGTACAAAAACAAAATGTACCAACCCTTGTATATAGTAACATTATACCACAATCCTAACTAAGCATGGAAACAAATCATGAGATAATAAGGAAATACAAAAATCAACCTTAGGCAATAAAAAGTAAATATGGAAACTAATACTGACATAACCTAAGATGCTCTAAATCACCCTTAACATAAAATAAAGATATTATTAGACAGTTTTCAATGTTATAGCAAACAATTGCAAAAGACAAAACTTTCTAAGAAGGGCTACGAGTTTTTCAATCCTGAAGTGCCTAAGGATTGTCAGATCAATTGCTGAAGACTGAATTCAGTCAACGAACAATTTGATTTTTTCCACCTATACACCTTATGTTATTGATTATAAAACAGTGATACTTTAAGTTGCTTCACATATCCGTATTCAACACCAGCACTAGTGAATACTTTACCTGTTAGGAATTAGATCAGTCAAATTCAAATTCACTGCAGAGCGTCTATCACAGAAACAGAGACAATAACAGAGAAACCCACAAACGTAGCAGGTAGGAAGTAAACATAATCAGCAGAACAAGAAAAGAATCACACACAGAAAATTAACGTGATTCAATTAAAGTATTAACAAATTTCAATCTACATCCACAAAAGAATTTACTATTATATGAGATTACAACTTCACAGATTCTCTCACAACAAACTCCAACTCAACCATTAATTTCATATGATGATACAAAGGTTATATTTATACAGCAATACAACTATAACTAACACATGAAACACGCCTAAACTAACGAAGAATATATGCGAACAATGTTTCTCATTACTAATTATACGATTTCACCATAAGGTCTAGAGGCTTCAGTAGACACTAAGAGACTAGACAATATATTGAAACCATCTACCACATAAGAAAAGCTACATATCAAACATTAGATGGTCTAGCAAGTTAGATGGTTTAGGAACTTTTAGACAAGATTTTACAGAGTTAATCTTCGCATCACCAAGACATATATGTGAAGCATCAAACATCGATGCCCTTAAAAGAAGTTACGAAAAACAAATACCACTACAGGAGACACATAAGCATGTATAATATAGAAGTATATCTCCTCGATGAACCAAAAAGAGTAATTGTTTTTGTGAATGACAACAAGACAGGAATGAGATTGATATTTTTCCCATTTTTAAGACATTAAAAAGTGATTTATGATGACATTGATTTATAACCGTAATTTTGATTTTAGTAATGTCCAAGAAGTATATTTTTAATCTGTTTGTGTACCGTACATGTACTGTATCATACATATTTTTAGAATAATTGTATAGGCATATGTATACGCATAACATATTTAAGCACAGTAAAGCACGCCATTAGCAGCATAAATTGGCCCTCCAAGTCTGTCCCTTGACACTATAAAAGGTAATTTTTTCCTTTCACAAGTGTCAAGGGAATCTATGATGTAAAATCAGAATAGAAATTTCAACTTTAAATAAATCTAGAAAACTAGTCCAGCAATTAACGAACAATCACTGGCCTCTTAGAGACATTTATGACATTTTCATACGGAAATACAATTACAAAATTTTGGCACATATAAATACCTGTTGGTTGTGGAGACGATTCTCACGTTCAAGCTCCTCAATTTCTTCCTAAAACACCAATATTATATTATATAGTATTACAAATGAAAGGGAGATGACCAGATGGGTGATATGAGATAGATGTTCTAAAAATGTCAAGACATACTTGAAGAGCTAAAATATGACGCTGTGACTGTGCTAACTCTTCCTCTCTCTGCGCTTGTTGTCTAGCCAAAAGCTGAAATTATGACAAAATATTTATTGAAAAGCAGATGAAATGATAGAATCTAAAAAATACTAAATACATGCAATAGAGTCTGAAAGAAAATAGCTTTGTATATTTTTAATAAAAAAATCTCTCCCAAACTTCCAGAACATTCTCCCCTCCAAAAAACTAATAGAGATGGTGAGATCACTAAAACAGTTGTATTTTCTCTCAAATCTGACCAAATTGCTATGCACTACTTCCAGAAAAGGAAAAAAAGAAAACAACAAAACATTACAGAGACAAATGGTTTAAAAGGAAAATTGAGAATGAAAAGTGCTGTACCAGAATTTGCTGTTCTGCAGCCGAGGGGCTTAAATTTGTTGAATCCAATTTATGCAAGGCTGTACATAACAGTTGAAGAAAGAAATGTCACTCACCACCCCTAAATGTTTGACTTGTTAAAGCATTTAGCAACAATATGATAAAATATTCGTAACATTGAAGAGATGCTTAAAAGAACTTTGCAAGTGGAACAAATTCCGTCATACTAAAAATAAATTAATACCTGTTGTGTTATAATCATTTTGATCGACCTGAAATCATTTGACAGCATTGTGAAAGCAGCAAAATGAATATACCAGGCCATGAAAATGAGTACAGGATCAATCTCTTAAATCTCATGATATTGAAAAGGTGATAAAAAACATACTAGTGGTCTTGATTGAAGAGACTGACGAAGATTCTTATTTTCATCCGAAAGTCTGGATATTTCATAGTCTTTCTCCTCTATCATTCTGTCAGCAAGATCATGAAATGAAGCATGCTCTTCCTAAAAGTTATAGATTCAATTAGCACAAGAGACAGGAAATGGGGAGTCCAAGCACAGGTTTAATGATATGAGATTACCTTCAGTTTTTTATATCGCTGTTTGAGCTCTTCCAATTCCTTTTGCTTATCTTTTGTGGCAGTTGCTTCATTTTCAGCCTTCATTGCCTCACATTTGACTGCAAAGTTTAATCTCAATTAACATCTTATACCAAATTCATACAGATAGGAGAATCAAAGGTATAAGCAACTATTTAACCAAGCAGCAGAGTGTATTACTTCTCCATGTTTCTTCTACATTTTGAAGACTTAGTCCCCATTCCTCTTTCTCTTTTAGGTGCTGCGCATTAACTGAGTCAAGCTTTATTTCTAAGCTCCTTATCTGTTGCTTGACATTTTCAAGGGTTGTGTCTCTGACAATCATAAAATGAGAGGTCGTGACTGTTCCACACTCAACAGCAAGAAGGGAATTACTATAGTTTATCTACCTTTCTACCCAAACAATAGGCACAAATCAATGACATATGCAAGTTTTTCACAAAATCAGTTACTTGTGATTCATCTTTTCCTTCCAATTATATCTCATAATTATGTAGTATTCAAAATCAGGCAAACAAACCCATAAAGATTTGTCAATATATAAGACACCTTTCTGCAAGTTCTTTCTCATGATTAGCCATAGCAGATTGAAGATCTTGAAGAACTTTATCCCTTTCTTCTGTTATCGATAATACTTCATTTTCAACCTCCTGAAGAAAATTAAGAATGTAAATGTTGATTGATTTATATACGTTACTTGAACAATGTCTTTTATAAAGCACTGATAAAATGTACTTTCAGAGTTTCCTCTAGAGCTTTGAGTTGTTCAGAATCTTTAGCAGCAGCCAGTTCAGCATCTTTCTTTTGAAGAAGTGCATGTGCTCGAACTTTGTATGAAGAAAATTCCTTCTCTAGAGAGCTGATCTGCAGTGGCACAAAAACCCACGTCAAACATCAGATACGTAGCTTTGTAAATGATTTATCTTGTCTTTATGTCTGCTGCCAAGGAATTAATCAACGACCATTTAAGGGATAACACTATTTTTTCAATTATAGACTGCGTCGTTATGAGATATAAAGAGATGAAAATATCAGATTCTTTAAAGAAATAACTGTCTTGTCATCCTACTAGTGTCAAATCTATGACAGAGCAACACAAACCTCAAACTGCATCAAGTTACTATTACTGAACAATACCAGATACAACTTAGAAACAGGATTGTCTCTAGAACATTGATTCTATATGACATCACATTATCACATAACATACTTTATAATTTAAATAAGAAAATATTCTAAAGCTCAATAAAACTCTTTAAGCTACAAGAACAAGCTATAGATCAGCATTGATTTAATTTGTTTAATTTACTCCCAGCTTATTAGTAACGGAAGTTTAATTAGAACCTCTTTTTTGGCAGCCAACAATTCTACTTCTTTCATATTGAGGATCCTTGTTTGTGCGGATAACTCTGATTCCAGCTGACCTGACAATTGTCAAAAGCATAAATAAGCATATTAAATTGAATGAGAAAGCTTATAGAAGGATCAAAATGTACTTCTTATTTTGGCTACTTCAACTTCAGCACGTATGCAGTTGCTCTCTGCCATGTCGAGTTTTGCTTTAAGTGCCTGAGAAGCAGTTTCCCAGCTTTCCCTTTCTTTTTCCTGAACACACCACAAATCAAGATTAAAGCAACCATATTACAAAAACAGTTCGGTATTAAGTTAAGAAACAAAACGACCTCCAAATTTCTAAACATTCCCATTTCTCTTCAAATACTCCTCCTTTTTGCTAGGCAAAAACCAATTCCAATAAAAGGCACCCCAGATGGTTAAAACCACAATTTTTGTTCCACTTGTAAAGGGAAAGAACATTTATTACAATTAAATTAACATATGTAAAAATAGAAGACCATTCTCAGAAAGATAAATCATAGAGGAATTTAATTAAGTGATTGAACATCTAAAATAACTGTTTCAGTTAACTAACTTCTGAGAAGTCAATGCACTATGGGCAACTTCATTCCCGATTGTACAAGCATAATTTTAGTGGAAAGATCAACCCAAATAATTAGTTAAGGAAATCATTTATCCATTTCAACAAAATTTACGCTGAAGTAAATGCATCTTAAATTTGCATAAAAATTGTGATCGATAAATTACAATTCTAGATGCTTCCGTGTCTACGACACACAAAAATTGATGAGTAGATTAAGTTACCAAAACGCTCCTAAATAGTTATTTAGTTGTCTATAGTGACATAGACACAATAAATAACGAGACATCACACACAATAAAATAGAAGCTTCATTGTCTAAAATAAGTCACATATTATGAACTTTTCGCAGTTTTATTCTCTATTGATTTTAAAATTGAATTTATGCACTATTGAACTGATTTTGTACATTGTTTAAATGTAAACGTCAAAAATGTCAGTTATACGCATAATATCATAACAAACATTCTTGGTTTAGGAAAAGGGAGAAAAGGAATAGAAATCAACAAAAAGTGGAACACTAATTTACACATTCAGAAGTCAGGAGGACCATACATGCTCCTCTTTTAGGTGAGAAAGCTCCCCCTTCACACTTTCCACCACTGCTCTGAGTCGTGCTGCTTCCCCAGTTGATGCTGCTTCCATCTCTGCAATTCTGGATTCTTTTTCTGCAACTAGAACCTGGAGGCATTAGTGGATTGAGCAAGGTCAGGTCATCAGCTGGAAACTTCTGACATGTTCAGTAGCACATTTACTTATATGTGAACTGACTGGCACCACTTAATCAACCAGAAAATAACTTTTATTCTTGTATTACAACTCTTTTAATTATCTATAAAACTAGCCCATTGACTGCAAACTTATCGAGAGAATTTAACTTCTTAAATATGCAAGACATGATGTGCTACACATGCACGCAAATTTTATATGAATTGTTGAATTGAAATTTATGTTAAATATTCAAAGCAAAAAATACATGCTAGACAATAACAAATTTGTAGCTGATGCAGCTCATCCTCAAATGTCTCCAAATCAGATTAGTTCAAGGCCTAGTAACAGCTTAAAAGGAAGCTTATAAAATTAGATTGGTTGGTGGTTTCTGATCCCAAAACCCACCTATAAATGGTCTGGTCACCTTAAGCCCTAGCAGGCATTTACTTAAAAGAAGCTGCTCACTAAAATAGCTAACACTTAAGACTGAAAATATTAAAAAAAAAAAGACGAGCTTAAGAGCTTGATTATCTCTTAGCTGATCCTTGTTATTTATGGAGGAAAATTACATCAGGAATACCATGAGGTACAAAAAGAAAATACATCAAGAACAAGAGGTACAAGAAAAGCTATATCTAGGTAAAGAATGCTAATAAGAAAAACAACAATTTAGGGCAGACTACTTCACACTAACCATAAACTTAAAAAACAGCTATATATGAATAAATCATTAAAATTTGGAAAGCAACACTCCTTCAACGAGCTCATGGAGCACAGTTTTCAACTCAGAAAAGCGTCTACATCAAGTATGGAAAAAGCTCATGATCATTGAACTCACCTGCAGTGAAGAAATGGATTCAGTTGCCTTACTTCTGTCAGAGAATGCATCATTAAGTTGAGCCTCCAAACTCTCTATATTCTGCACAAAAAAAGCCATTGAGTTGAAGCCAAAGCACAGCTAGATTCTAAATACAGAGAACAGATTATAGAATTAACATTTCATTCAAATATATATGGATATATAAGGATATGGTGTCCTCCAAAAAGATAAAGAATGAAAACAGTCAGCCAAAAATGCTAGAGCACGTGTACCTTTTGATGCTTAGCTGAGAGCTCAACTAATGCAGCTTGCCTTTTTTCTTCAGCGGCCTGAAGCAACCCTCTCATATCTTCCAACATCTGAGTTATCAATTTATTCAAGGAACATAGTTATATATAACCACTTTTAAATGGTTGCCACCAAATGAACATATACAAAAGTTTCATCACAGTTATTACTGCAGACAAAGGTGACAATAATAGGACTCAGTCCAGAACACCATGCAAAGGAATGGGGTAGACATATGATCCAATGAAAAGGCAAACATGAATATACTTTGGCCTAAATGTAATTCTGTACTTGAGAAACAATTTGGGTATACAATTCAGTTTGCTAAGTATTAACAAGTCAAATGCAAAGCCTCATTTATTTAGTTTACAGTCATAAATAGAAAACGCAGTTAAGTTACATACACAAACATCCACATGAGACGATCATAATCAGACATCATCAAGAAACAACACGAATAAATATACAGGAGATATAATATCGGATTAGGTTATATATACATGTGAAGATCCAAATGAAATAAACACTTCAATAATGAAATGAAGAAAGTATGTGTACCTGCTCCTTTTCTGCAAGTGACTGTTGCAATACTTCAATAGCACTCTCTTTAGGTTGCAATGAACGCCTTAAATCTTCAATGGTATCTCGAAGACTGGGCAACATAGATTTTTACATCAATAATTACAAATGGGTGTTAGAGTGAGTATATACATAGGGTCTGATTGTACAAGTTTCTCTATAAGGATTTCTGAGAGAAAAATACAAAGAAAATGAAATTGTCTTCTCTGTAAGTTAAAATTAGTTATGCATAAACTAATTCGTAGAAGCTTTCTTATGTAACTTCTACAGATTTTTGTTTTAACTTGTGCATAAACTAATTTTAACTAATTGAAAAGTCAATTTCATTTTTATCTTTATATTTTTCTCTCTTAGAAATCCTTATGGAGAAACTTGTCCATGCAGGTACACAATCTATAGTGGAGTGGAGTCTAATCTCATACCTTAGTTATGAAATACTATAGTATATTTATAACAAACATTCTTATGGAATAACTAATCAATATGGAACAATGAACCCAACACATAAGACAAAAAAACACTACCTCGAATGCATGTGTGCCTTTCTTTGCATGTCATAATTAAAATTTAAAATGAAAAGAAGTCATGCATGAATAAAAAATGGGGTGAAATGAAAGCTGGTAGAAGTTGGTGTGCTTAGACCATTGCAGCACAAATAACCTTTAAATGAGGTGTGGATGACCTATTACAAGCACAAATTATTATTTCTCATATCATTCCTACAGCATAAATAATTGAGAAAATAACTTCTCATGAAACACAACTAAAGATGAACAAGTTTCCAACTAATGGATGTACTCATCAATCATCATGATGAAGAGCAAATTGGTTTCCTTACTTGTTGTTTGCACTTCTTAGTTGTTGTCTATCACCATCCATGGCTTTCAATGCCTCATTTGCTTGCTTCCTAGTACGCTCTAATTCCTGTTGCATTGCTACCTGTTGGGATGATGCTCGCTCTGCAATTTCATTCACCTCAGAGAAACGGGCCTCAAGATCATCTTTTTCCTATGAACGAAATTTCTCAAGTAAGACTAAACACATAAATAAATCCAGTGAAGTGCCATTAGAGTGTAAGTTGTTTCAATGGATTTTGCTGAAGCACTAAACAAGAACTTCATCACTTAGTGTGCTTACATAAGAATTCTGGGTTTAGAGTTCATCATTAAAAGACAGCCAATATATTCTCATTACAAAATTTCTATCATAAGAGAGTAATACCATTTACACAAACTATTAATTAGGCTACACTGCACAAATTTTAGAGGGAGGGGTGGGGGAGCTTATGTTTGGCCACTAGATCAGCAGTTTGTGATAAAAGATTGGATAAGTAGTACTGCTTCTAGAAAATATACACAATATCAGCATAAAAAAATTAAAAAGAAGAAAATAATGTAAAATCACCTTTTGAATTTCTTGAATGCGCTGTTTTGCTCGCTTGTGAAGTCTATTAAACTTGGAGTCAAGTTCAGAATATTTCTCATCGCGCTCTTTTATTTCTTGGTCCAACTTCGTTTGAGCTACACAAGAAAAAGTAATGCAATATGTTTATTCTACGGAAGATAAAGCCGTTTAGAGCAATGCTAATTCTCTTTAGCCTATATGATATCAGGAGCCACTAAACATATTGTTTATATTTATATCATTCTTAAACTGCAAGAGGAAAAATAATTGAATCTGTAGGTGAAGGACTTTGTTTAGAGCCAAAACTGGCTTCCAAACAAGTAATAATACAAAAGTAATATTTAATTTAAGTCAATTTTGTTCATTTATAATTGATAAATCACTCTCGCTGTTTAACAAAATCATAACCAGACCTTCTGCAAGCTTTTCAGAGAGCTCTTGGCCCTTTGCTTCTGCCTCTGAGTATGCCAATTGAAGATGCTTCAAAGCCTCCTCTGATGCAATTCTTGTTTGCTATTCTTCAAGAAATTCTTTATTTAACAACTGTATTTTTTCCTTTAGTTCTTTCACAATGTCAGAATCCCCATCTTCTAAGCCACCAACTCTTTTCTGTATACTAGAATCACTATGTACACTGTTTACATTTTTAAATCCCTCAAACTGGGACTTCAAGTAGTCATTCTGAAACCTGAGCTCCATGACCATTTGAAGAAGCTGATCGTCAGTATCAGCAGGACCTTGATTGCCATCAGACAATCCATTTTCCAATAGAATAGTCCCATTGCTTCCATCTTCGTACTGATGATCCGCATCAGGCAAATGCTCCTCAGGTCTAACAGAATCTTCCGCGTGAGTGTCCATCATTCCACCAGTATCCCCTTCACCCGATGCAATCAACCACTTGCAACACAAGTCTTAACCAGCATAAGCTGCAATTGGAAATTCAATAACCATGATGAACACACTATGTTACGAAATACAGACACAAACTTTCAACCGCGTATTGATTCATAATCACTTAAAGATTTACACATTAAAGCGCATCACATCCTCACGCAAGTACTAATTAAAGCTTCAATCACAAATTCCAAAGGCAAATGGAGCAATAAAACATTTCAATTACTTCCACTTGAACATTGAGATGCTCCACACATGAAAACACATAAAATCGAATTAAACACGATTTTTCACCATAAGAAATAAACAGGTTACGTAACCAGCTACATAAAACGTAAAACAGAGCTAATTTTGGCGCATTTGATTCTCTTCCTAAAATACATTGTGATGCGTGCAACGGAATTGGAATTCAATGCGAAACAAGTAACTCGTTGAATTAGGAGAAATCTCCAAGAGTGAAGGTTCCACAATTGAATGTACCTGAGTGTGGGGAACCTGTGTTACAGAATGAAGGATAGACAGAATCTGGCAAATAAACGACGCTGAATCGATTTGAACGCGGGAAGCGCCGGTGGAGGTGAGATCGCCGGTGGCAGAATGGATCTCACGCCGGCGTGCACGCGAAGGAGAGCAGAAAACGTTGCCGTTTCACGATGTCCCAGACACTGACTCTTACGAACTTCGGAAGAGGATTTGGATCCAGAATAATGATGTAATATTTTGATTCGACGAGGGTATTTGAGTAATATGCTCGTACTGGTTTTGAGCGTTTAGAAATTATATGATTTAGATTAAAATGTATTTATGACACTTACATATTTGTAATAAAATAAATATTTGATAAAAGAAATATTACATTTAAATACTCAAAAATCATTTATGAGGAAAAACTAGGCCCAAAAGAAAAGGTTAATAATGAGAAGGAGTACACTTCAAATACTATTAGTTTATTTTTGGAAAATGTATTGAATTAAACAAGATATAAAATGAAAAACACACAAAAATAGAATAATTATAATACTTTATTTAAGTTTGCGCTTATTTTTAGTAAAAATTACTAGTATTTTATCCTTGTATTACAATGAAAACATATTTTTTATGACTACAAATTATAATAAATAATACTTTTAAATATGTGAATTACATTATATTTAAAACATATAAGACATAAATAAAAATATAAAACATGAATACCATTATAATTATAATAAGTAATTTATATTGTTATTTTTAATAAGTGATATTTTCTAGAAATGATAAATTTAAAAGTTACATTAAACTATTCAGATAACGTGAAACAAAGCATATGTATTTGGATTTTGAAAATGATATATATATATATATATAGATAGATAGATAGATATAGTTATAGATATATATCAGTTTTTTTATATTAAGTTGCATATTGTTAAATCATTATATTGATATGAAAAATAATAAGAAAACACATCATATGCACATTTAGAGCGTAGTTATATGTTGAAATGCATTTAAAATTGCTTTTTTTGGTACATAATGTAACGTTCCACCCATCACATATAAATACTAAAAAAATTGCGTAACTTTAAGTCTGAAAATATATATCGTATAAGGATATTAAAATATGTAATTCCAAATAAATTAGATTTTCCAAACTACAAATTAACTCTATATATATGTTATAGT
>Ga0099824_1004941_pt1 | contig 18960 bp, 8 predicted proteins | sample SiratrowhiteBW_FD_76837 | JGI IMG/M metagenome (GOLD analysis project Ga0099824, IMG submission 76837) | Root nodule microbial communities of legume samples collected from California, USA - Siratro white BW | ecosystem: Host-associated > Plants > Roots > Nodule | place: USA: California... | reverse complement strand
AAAATATATATATATATATATATATATATATATATATATATATATATATATATATATATACTCATAACATAATTTTGGTGTTGCTGAACAGATATCCATTAGTGTTAAATTTAACTTATAAATATCCTAGTTCTCATTGTAAATTATTCAAATATTCTCCTATTTGGTTAATATTTTCTTAAACTCGTACGACAATTATTCAAATATTCTCGTATTTGATTAATATTTTCTTAAACTCGTATGACTGCTAAAGAGATATCTTTAGTCTTGTATCTAGAAAAGAATTTTTTTTAAAAATAATTTATTTTTTAAATATTTTGAAATGTTTGGAAGAGAACTCCTGTTACTACCAAAGAGATATCTTAATCTTGTATCTAAATGAGAATTTTTTTCAAAATAATTTATTTTTCAAATATTTTGAAATGTCTGGAAGAGAAGACTTTAAAATAAACTGAAATTATAAGAATTCATGAGAACAATTTAATGATTTTAAATTTCACCTCTTTAATCCATATTAATTCTCTTATTGGCTTTGGTCATTTAATTGGAAAATTGTTTGTTCTAGCAAAGTTAAGACCATTTTAGTTAGACACAAACCTTTTTAGTAATATTAACAAATATTTCTTCTAGATGGAAGTTGAGTATGTTATTTTTTTTTTCTTATATCGTCAAGGTTAATTAAGTTTGTATTTTTTTTCAACTAATATTAATTAGAGTACTTTTGTTAACAGTATTATATGTATGATATTAAACATGATTTTTTCTATTAACAACAAATATTAATGTTGATTAAGTGTGTTTTTCAATCAATGTCAACTAGGATTATTTTAATCGACACTGCCAAAATTATTTTTTGAATGTTTTAAGTTAGAGATTAGCTATTGTTGATATTAATTATTTTTTAGTTGATATTATTTGGATTATTTATACATCAATATAGGTTAGAATTATTTTTATTGATTAATGTGATTATTTTTTCATAGATATCAACCAATTATTCTCTCAAATGTTTACAATATTAAAGTAATAATCTACTAATAATTGGAACAATTTAGCTAAATAAAAAATAAAATTTAATAAATTTAAATTATTTTATCAGAACGAAATATTTGAAAAAGAAATCTATCTAAAAGCGAAAGCAAATTTGTAAAATTCTTGATCCAACAGGGTAAATTTTTACCAGCTCCTTGGCAAAAATTAAATGTTTCGTTACTACCTTTATTCCCTTCCTTCCAAGTTCAAACCTAATATAAAATCCCTTCTCATTCAATCAAATTCGTGGTGTATGAACCTAAATAGTAAATTTAAGAAACAAGATTCATTTCTATATTGTCACTTACTTTAGTGTCATGGAGATTATTCTATTAAAAACATTCTGAATGTTGTTCTTTTTTCTCTTCACATCATTCTATAATACTTCTAAAGCGACACAAATTGACTCCAAAGATGGCATAAATTGAATAACTTTCATAAAAGCAAAATTCAAGGTAATGATAATAATAACCCTTTGATCAGAATAAATTGATTTGACAAACATTCAAATATTCCTAGGAGTTTGATCAAAGTAAAATCCTGCTACCCCACATTTGGGTGAAACCAAACCATTTACAAGTAAGAAGAAAAATCATTTACACTTGAAATGGATAGAGAAAAACCCAAAACAGATCTAAGTCCAATGAAATACTAAATTTTGGGCAAGTCTCAAGCAACCTAGTTTATTTGGTATGCAGGAGTTGAGTTGAAGGCTAAACTTAGTACTGATGAACATAATAGGGAGGGAGGGGAGGATGGTATTGGTAGTAATAACCTGGTGGATACTCATTATAGTGAGGTGGTGGTAGTGAGAGTTCTTGGATTTGATGGGGTGGGGATGGTTCATCCAAATGATGGGGTGGTGACAGTTCAGGCAAATGATGATGGGGTGGGAATTGTTCAGGCAAATGATGAGGTAGGGTTGGTAGATGCAAATGATGGGGTGGGAATGATTGGTGAAGATGATGGGGTGGGAATGATTGGTGCAGATGATGGGGTGGGGAGGGTGAACTAGGCTCAGTGGATGGAGAACTAGCAGCAGCATTAGTTTCAAGTTTATCTACTGTGACTTCAACCACTTCCTCTTCAACCTCAAATGACGTGAAGATTGGATGCAAGTAAGCATCAGCCAAATAAGCCTTTATGTTCAAGTCAGGTTCTGTGCTCTTCTCCAATAAATCCTTTGACATTGCTTCCTGAATAGATTAAGAGAAATCAGTTTTCCATACTATCATCAACTACATAATATGTAGCCAACTTCAAAGAAGAACAAAAGGAAGTTCAGTGTAGAGAATGCTACACTGTTCCAAAGGTTTTGTACCCCTTCCTAGTTGGCAATTTGGAATATTGGCTTATTGCATGGTGCATATCTTACCTCAATAGGGTACTTCCGAAATGCCGGCTCAAAGCGTCTCTGGCAGTACTTGTGGAATGCAAATGTCAGTATTGGTAATATAACAAGCAAAGGTGTGGATTTAGCTGCCTTTTTGGTGCTAAGCAATCCCAATAGAAGAAACTGGGATATTAGCAAGCTTGCAATGATGCGGCTGTGAACAAGTGGCCAAAATGCAGCAGCACTTTCATACCGTTGGTTGTAGACATTGATTATCTGCATAATTAAACATCATGTAAAGTTATATTTAGGCTATACATCACCACATCCTGTTTCATTGAATTGGCAGACAAAAATGTTACAAGCTCATGAGCAATATGCCCTCATACAGATTACATGCAACATGCTTGTTCTAAAAATTATGCCAAGTTTACATACTAATTATTTTAATGGACATAATAACGATTACTTTTATGTAATTGTTTGGCAATGTCTAACAATTCCAAAGGACCAAAATCTAAGAAACCTTCAAGCTACTTTAGTCCAACTAGCAAAAAGAGGCATGTTTTAAGATCACACTAGCGGAGACACTGACCTGATGACGATAAACCAAATATGCAAAGGCAAAGAAGACTAGTATGAAGGGAAGAAGGATCGGTGTCACAACAGCGTACACAATTCCAAGAAGGAAGTATAGTTGAAGACTTGGAATAGTCTCTGTAAAGTCCACACCCCCAGGGTCCATGGCCTTTTCTCTATCTCTTTCTGTTTTAACTATGAACATGTTCTTGAGATGGTATATAACCAATGGCTTTAATCTGAGAATCTCACCAGCAATTCCAGCCCATCCATCAACCATTATGTATGTTATAAAGAAGGTAGCCTTCATTGGAATGGAAACTCCAATTGTTCTAGGAATCCTATAGACAATGATAAGATTCACAAGATGAATGCATATGTACGAGTACTCTTTAGCAACAGAAAAGAAAAATCATCAAAAAAATGAAAAGAAAGTAAAAGATATTTATCAGATACAGTGTAAGATTCAATAATGTTATGAAAAGGTTATGGCATTTATTGTATTAAATATATGAAACTGGAATGTTGGTGCAAGATTAGAGCAGATCTAAACACAATATATTTCCAATCAGACATTGCTTTAACTCAAAACTGCTTAATTAAAGACATACTGTGTAGGTGACTGGTGAAGGAAAGAATGCAGTTGTTGAAATGCAGTCCCAGTCACTATGCTTCCCAAGAAAACATTGACCAGCATAAAGTAATAATATTTTGCAGCTGTCTTACGCTCAAGAGTTGACAATGCAATATATCCCTCAACTTTTGACATGATCATCAGAACTGATGGTAGAAAGTGCAAAAATAATTTAAGAGCCAAACCAGGAAGAAAACCTTGTAGAAAGGACTTGATGAAATTCCTGTCAAAAAGCCAAAAGATCTTTGTTAGACTAACTATAAGACATTTGAACCAGTAATGTATACAGTATACCATATATTTTAATTTTACTACTGAAAATTAATCAAAATAGAAAAAATGAAGAAAATAGTGTATAGAAAAGATAGATGAATTAACAAAACCAAATAAGATAAATCAACCTATTTAGTAATTTCTGAAATTGAAGATAACGAATATCTGCTTTGCACTAAGATAAAATAGTAAATTCCAATGCCTTCAAGACATATACATCATTTATTACTGGAGTGCTGATAAATTTCAAAAAACTAAACTTAACAACTCAAGCTTGAGCATTACATATTCTGCCATATAAGCTAAAACAGTTAATGATGAAATTCTAGAACAACATATATCAACTTCTAGATTAATTACCTTCTCTACTTATATCCAAAATGAAATTTAAGTTCACTTACAATTCTATAACTGGTCTGAGGAAGGGAGCAACTTTTTCAATACCCTCCAAATTGGCAAGGGATTGCACAAAAGCAATGGGAATCATGTAGAAGAATACCAAGGCAAACACAGACAATGAGATTACAAGCCTCCGGATGCTTAAAGAAACAAATGGTATGGCTAAGTTCGGCCAATATACATCACGTGGCTCAGGAGCCCAATCAGTTAGCCAGAGTGTTGGATTCTTGCTTTGTTGGGTTTGAGCACAAACTGAAGCTCCCCAACGGGAACTGAATGAAAGAAAAGCAACTGGCAAAATAGCTTTGGACTCTCTTATAATTTTCTGGCGTTCCAATGTCATCTGCACATGGTATTCAGTATAGCTATATTAAAGTACCTTGATTTCAATAATGGAATCATGTGTATTAGCATAAGGACACAAAATTACCATACAGAGGTAACATGCAACAGAAAAGAGAAACAAACCAAACTTACCAGGTTATCAAGTTTCTTAATTACATTTGTGTAGTACTCAATACCATCAACTTTCCCACCCCAAAGGCCTAAAAATCCCGTCTACAGGGAAAAATAACAATGTCAGATTCAGGTTCCAGACAGATTATTAGTCTCACTGTACCACTTACATTCCTCACAATTACATACCCTGACGGTGGCCCTCTTGCTGGGATTTCTCTCAAACTTAAGCTGGTAATAGTCCAGCCAATTTTGGAGCCTATCTCTTCTTTTTGCAAGTTTAGCAAATTTGTTTGCATTGTAGACAGCCTGAATAAAATTTAATGCAAAACAATATGAATCATTTAATGTAAAGAAATATTCTGCCGAGTTAAAATAAATCAACATTAACGCAATGTATAAATGCCCTGATCAGTTTATCTTTAATAAACCTCCCCAATCAAGAATGTAATAAAATTATTACCTGGTGTCCAATATAATGTTCTGGGTGGTTTGTTTGAAAGAAGCCATCCACAGAATCTGATACTGTGTGACCAGGCATATGAGGGATATTCCTGACAACTACCTGCAACAAGAATGTAAAGTGTGAAGATTTGAAAAGATGGTTAAAGAAAATTAGAGGGGGAAAGCATTCATAGGAGTGACTGTCCAAGCTGAAAACTATTCTATTCTAAACCATAGCATCTTTGCTATGGTTTCTTTTGAGCAGCATTCATAATATGAGAATGGGCCCAATGATTTCTTTGCTAACTAGTGAAAAATAAACTGATGAAATGAACAATCCAAGCCTTACCATAACACACACAAAAAAAAAAGGAACAGACACTTCACTGCAATTGAAAAATGGTGAGGACTGAAGAGCTCCAACAAATGCTTTCTAACAATAAGAAACAATCTTGATTTTATTCTACCCTATTGAAAATGAATTAAGATTTTTAACTTACTGTGAATTGCTCCACACGCCTGCCTTGCGATGCCAAGAAATGCAATCTCATTGATGCGATATTATCATATTCTTTGTACAGCAGAAAACAAATCCAAAATGTGAACAGGTATTCCAATGCTATGTGAACAAAAAATCTGAAATTTATAATACCAGCTGTTAGGTAATTGATAACACAAAAGTACTATCATGAAAATGTAATGTAGGTTTAGGGTTTAAAAATAAACAATACAAGATTTCACCAAAACAAGAGAGTAATGAATACGATTCTTTTTCAATGGAACATCTATGGGTGAGGTGTCATTACAATATTTAACCACATATTGCAAAAAATATTTTGTTTCACTAGTATATGATTAAAAAAGTGAACCCTTTGATGAGACAATATAATACATGCTTCAATTATATTTTTCCTAATAAAACTTTAATCCATGGGTGATACGAGTAGTTAAACTCAAGAGAACAAACCACAAAACTTGGACCTGAAGCGAAGCATTACTTCATAAAGAACGTTCTGAATTATTTGTTCAATTTTTTGGGGGAGTTAAAGGAAAACATACCTTAGAGATTCAGGTGGAACATTTGATATTGAGAGTTTATCAATATCACTCACTACCAATTCCTTTTTCAGAAAAAATAATGTCCCACTTGATACATTGACTGGTATAAGAATGAGAAGTGCCACAACTGTGATTGGAACAAAAATCTTTAAGCTGAAAAGAAAGAGATAAAAATGCGTCAGATTAGTAGTAACCCAGCACAGTAATTTAAAAAATTAAGAAGTTGAAAAGGAGAATCGTATCTCTCTTTTCACGATCTCAAAGTCATGCCTCCCAAAGTTCACATCAGAAGATTATATTAATAAATAAGATAGACAGAAAAAGGTGCATCCCTCACATGCAACACATAAAAGTTGACAGAAAACAGAATCAGAGAGAGGAGCACAAGGAAAAGTGGAAAACGTAGAAAATTGGAGTACACTCCATAAGGTGAAGCTTCCACGGAAGAGATTTATCAAAAGTGGCAAAACCAAAAAGAAAGTAGAAAACCACACGGCAATACTCTAGAATCTATTTGATAATCAAACGCATGTAAATACAAATACAACCAACACCCGAATGCTATTTGAGAAGTCGAACAATTTTCCAAACATAGCGGCCGCACAACAACAAATGCATCACAACAATTCCACAGAAAACAAAATCACAATTCCATGAAAAAACTCTACTGCATGTCACTTTTCTGTCATTTTTTATTTCAGATGATACAATTAAATGTAAAAAAAAGCAGTCATGACTCGATGTGACTAAAGATTAAACCTTTTGCATTAAAATTATAAAAAAAAAAGGAATAATTCTGCAAGCATGGTCGCCGCATGATAATGCATCACATCAATCACCCAATTCACAGAATTTAGTACATTAAATTAAAAAAATTCAGAACAAGCCTAAAAATAAAATCTTCTACAATGGATAAGAAAAAAATGGTAATTTTATTAGGAATTAAGCGGAAAGCAGCAAGTGCTTGCTGAAAACAAACAACACAACAATGGAGTGAACCATAGAGAGTGGAGAGATGTGATTAATGCTTAAGGAAAATTGAAAGTTGGTGTGAAAGGATAGAGGGGTACCCCAGAATGTAGATTCTAATGAAAACAGCAGAGTCAAGGCCAGCATGGCTAATGATCTCAGACTCACTCATTCTGAGAGCCTGTGGCATCCAATTCAGGAAGGTAAGGTAAGTCCTGAAATTGAGGTTCACAAACTTGCCCACAAAATTCCCAGTACTCCTTGGACTACTTCTCCCTTCGCTGAGATACCACTTTGGAAAGTAGACCCTATCATTGATGGGTTGGATTCTCAGCAGAGCAAAAGCCAGCAAGAAAGCAAAGGCTGAGAGAATGTTGATGGTAGCTGAGACAGCAATGTCTGCAAGGGTTGCCATTGCAGAAACCAAAAGAGTGGAGAGAGAGAGAGAGGGGATGGGGATGTAAAGGATGAAGAGAATTGAATAGAAGAATGAGAAGGGAAAGAATAACTGATTCTTGGTAACTCCAATTCTTTATTGCAGGGTGGAAATAAAAAAAGCTGGGTTCTTTGCTGTTGTTTGACTTTATTGAGCATGAATAAATAAACTTCAATTAAAAAATATAAATTTTTGAGTTGGGTTTTGTTTGATTGTGATGAGTAAGAGAGCACTTTGCAAGAGGCCGTTTCATGTGATAATGGGAAAGGATTAGCTCTAAACAGAGTGGCATGTTTTTTTTTTTTTTTTTATGTGTTTTATTGTTAAGGATGTAATGTTTCATGGTTTAGCTCTGTCTGTGTATCTACCATCACAAGCATCTGATAAGTAAATTGAAAAGGCACAAGAAAGAAAATTTAATTAAAGGGACTAATCTTTTTGCTTAGATTTTTTTTGTTCTTACTTTAATTCGCTTTTTCTTGCGGCGGGAAAGTTCGCTGTAATGACGTGAATCGCTACGTTCCCGGCAATAAATCGGCTTACGTTGTTCCAATACGCAAATAATACTATACATACATGTCTCTGTATAGTAGTTTTGCTTAAAAACCAAATAATGTTTTTCAAATAATTTCTTATATTTTGTTTCGATTCAGATCTTTTATTCAGTAATATATATTTGACTATGGATGATAATATTTATTTAATGATGTGAATATTAGATTGAGATAGGTAGCATGAAAATATGGGAATGCAAGTAATATTATGTTACTTTTTAAAATAAATTGGCAAAGGATTGTAAAATTTTGAGTTTCATTTTTTATGTAGTGGACCTCCCTCCCTCGCATTTTGTTATTAGTTTTAATAACTTTTAATTAATAATAAGAGTATTTAAAAAAAATAATGAAAACGCCTTGTTAACCTTCTTTCAAATTTATTAAACCAGGTAAATTTATAACAACGGTTAAATTTATAACAACGGTTGGATTTTGACCTAGTGGGGCATGATCAGAAAAGAAGAAAAATATAATATAATTTAGGTTTAATTAATATTTTGTTGTTATCTTTGTAAATAAGTATGCGTTACTTTTTAGTTTTTGTAATTTTTTTAATCTCTTTAAAATTGATATTTGTTGTGTGATCTTTAAAAAATATATATATGTGTCAAACATTAAATGATACTTAATATTTTTATTTAATGATATAATTAATCTCATTTATGTAATTACCTGTAATGTTAAATTTTGTTTATCACGAATTATATGAAAAATGATACATTTTTTATCTTACAATAATATTTTTTATTTTTAGTATGAGTTTGACAGTCCACACGAGTTTAAGCATTAAATTAATCACAGAGGTTAAATCATCTTTGATATTTTTTAAAATGATAAAAAACAACAATAGACATATAGATAATTAATTATTAGAATAACATTTCTTTAGTAAATTCAATCCTTTAGTTTATTAACAATATATCATGTATATATAAATTTGTGTTTAGTAAGATCAGAGTAGCCAATTTGATTTGTTTAGCCTTTTATTTATAAGTTAAATACTACTTTAACTAATTTTTAATTTATTTAATTCTTATTATCGTTTCTTATATTTTAATATATTTTTTCTTATTTTTATTAATTATTATATAAACTATCTTTTTATTTACAAGTTATATACTACTTTAACTAACTTTTAACTTCTTTATTTTTATTATAATTTCTTATATTTTAATATTTTTTTCTTATTTTTAATTTATTTTTACTAATTATTGTATAACTTTTAATATTTACTTGATTACATTTTAATATTTTTATATAGTTTAAATTAAAAGGAATTAACATTAGAAATAAAATAACTAACGTTTCACTCCATGATGTATATAAAAATTATACATAATAAAAAAATTTGTAAGAAATAAATTTAATTTAGTTTATTAAAAATATATCATGTATATATAAATTTGTGTTTAGTAAGGTTAGAATAGCTGATTTGATTTGTAAATAGGTTAATATTAAACTTTTAATTTGTAAATTACAAATCTTTTTAACTAGTGTTTTATTTATAAGTCATATACTATTTTAACTCATTTTTAATTTATTTAATTTCTATTATCACTTCTCATATTTTAGTATATGTTTTATTATTTTTAATTCTTTTTAATAATTATTATATATTTTTAATTTTATATATGCATTAATTATAAAATAATTTTTAATATTACTTAATTAAATTTTATTTTTTTTAAATAATTTAAATTAAAAAGAATTAACACTACAAATAAAATAACTAACGTTTCATTGCATAACCTTATGTACAAATTACACACACAATAAAATTATAAGAAATAAATTTAATTTAATTTATATATATCAACTTATTATATGTCTATATATATAACATTTAAGAAAAACAAAAAAGTTAATTAATTATTGAATGTTTAAAACTATAATTACATGATAATATAATTTATCTAAAATATATCAACATTATTTGTATAATAAAACTTAAAGTATTTATATCAATTTATATTTATCAACTAACTTATATCGAACACTTTTAATTCAATAAATTAATTGATGAATTAAATTTATATAAGCTAGTGTTGCGAAACATATATATCTACACACATTTAAAATGTACGATATTACAAAATTAAGAAATAAATAATACATACAATAGTTTTTTATCGTCTCACTGAAAATATCATAATTAATCATAATCCTATTGAAAATGTATATTTTATAAATTAAATCAATTTATAATTTAGAACTGTATTTTTCACACACAAAAACAAACCTCCAACCTTCAATACTTTACAAGTTATCTAAAATTACGGAATGGTAGGAAAGTGATAATAATATGAAAGATGGTGAGACCTTGAATTGCGGCATAGAAAAGGAAAGTGGTGGCAGAGCAACCGTGTTACTGGTGGTGGTAATCGGTCACATAATCCTCTCCTCTATTTCCAAACATAAGATCAAAAAATGTTTATCAACAACAATGGCAGTGTCTGTGTTACCCGTAATACCATATTTCTTCCACAAATTTTGTCGGTAATTGCAGGTTCTGCAATTGGCTATGTCCTTCCATTGGATATTGCTTGGTGGTCCTAATATTGATTGATTCAAGAAGAAGGTTTACAAGATATACTTTTAGCACTGTATTTTCATTTGTATTTAATTTTCATTTTTACATAATTTTAGTGAAATATCAATATTAAAAATATTTTAAATTAGTTTTTGCAATGGTTAGTTTCTTCTTTAAAAATGAGTTTAGAGGACATTTATGCCAGTAATATGGGAATGCAAGTAATATTATGTTATTTTTTAAAATAAATTCGCAAAGGATCGTAAAATTTTGAGTTTCATTTTTTATTTAGTGAACCTCCCTCGCTCGTATTTTGTGTTAGTTTTAATAATTTTAAACTAATAATAAGGTTATTTAAAAGATAATGAAAACGCATTGTTAACCTTCTTTCAAAATTATTAAACCAGGTAAATTTATGATAATGGTTGGATTTTGACCTAGTGGGGCATGATAAAAAAAATGTAATATAATTTAGGTTTAATTAATATTTTTGTTGTCTTTATAAATAAGTATGCGTTACTTTTAATTTTTGTAATTTTTTTAATCTCTTTAAAATTGATATTTGTTGTGTGATCTTTAAAAAATATATGAATTTTTGTTTTAATTTCTTTAAAGTATTTACTATTTTTATTTTTTAAAATTTGAATCATTAATATCGATTCAATAAACAAATAACATATCTTAAAATTATTTATTGACATTATCTCAATATATATATATATATATATATATAAACTTATTATATGTCTATATATATACATTTAAGAAAAAAATTAATTAATTACTGAATGTTTAAAACTATAATTACATAATAATATAATCTGAAAGATATAAATATTATTTGTATAATAAAATTTAAGTATTTATATAAATTTATATTTATCAACTGACTTATATCGAACACTTTTAATTCAATAAATTAATTAATGAATTAAAATTAAATTTATATAAGCTAGTGTTCCAAAACATACTGTATATCTACACACATATTTAAAATGTAAGATGTACGGTATTATAAAATTAAAAATTAAATAATACATGCAATAGTTTTTTTTATAGTCTCACTTGAGATATTATGTAATTAAGTATAATCATGTTAAAAATGTATATCTTATAAATTAAATTAATTATTAATTTAAAAGTGTATTTTTCACACACAAAAACAAACCTGCAACCTTCAAAACTTCTCACAAGTTATCTAAAATTATTTGAATGATAGGAAAATGACAATAATACAAGAGATCTCGTGAAACCTAAAATTGTGGAATAAAAAAGGAGAGTGGTAACAGAGACATGGTGGTGGCAATCGGTCACAGAATTTCCTTCTCCATTTACAAACATAACGTCTTTTTTTACCAGTGATACTATTGAAAGATGAGTTTTATTCATATGCCATGGTTGCTTTGTATGCAGCGTATACAAGTAGCGGTTTCCAGTGGATCAAACATACAAACAACCCTAACGACAAACTTACACGTGTACCAAAGAAATTTGATATTTTTTCCACGAATTTTGTCCGGGTGATTGGTGGTAGCAATCGGTCACAAATTCCCTCTCCTATTCGCAAATATAAGGTCAACAAATATTTATCACCAACAATGATACCACATGGGTCTTATTCATTCTGCCATTGTTGCTTTGCATGCACCATACACAAGTAGCTGTTGCAGAAAATTGACACTCTTTTCTATCAATTTTGTCCGGTAATTACAGAGTTTTTATTGGATATACTATTTTTTGAATGATGTTTATAACATACGTAAAAGTAAAATTACTGTAAACTCGAGGTGTAAACTCGAGGACTAACCTTATATGATAAATATTTTGTTGTCCGATTGTTGTAAAGACCTTCTATTCAAGATGTAACTATCTTGTTCTCAAACAACAGTAGTTTTTATTTAGTAAATATAGTATAAGATTTAAGTTTTAAATAAGCTTATTTATTTATAATTTATATAAAGGAATACTTTTTTTTAACTACTTTAGCTATTTTTTATTTTTTAAAATCATAATATTTTAATAAAATCACGTACATACATGCACACAATGCTTACATTAATTTAAATAAATAATATATTACTATTTCATCGTTGTAGTATTTAAGTAGTTATTTAATCATTAATTATATTTTTCTTAATTATATACTAGTGTAGCAACATGTATATTTTACCTGTACAAATTTTTTTTATTTTATATTATTACAATTTTAATATATATATATATATATATATATATATAGGGGAATAGTAGGTGTAAAAATTGTAATAATATAAAATTAAAAATTATTTGCATAACGTTACGTAAAAATTACACACACAATACAAATTATAAAAAATAAATTTAATTTAATAATATTTTAAATTAAAGTAATAAATTTAAATTTTTTAAAAAAAAAAAGTAAATTTAATTAATATTTATATCAACTTATTTAAATAAAATATTTTTCTTAAAATATATATAACATTCAAGAAAAACAAAAAATTAATTAATTGTTGAAGGTCTAGAACTGTACGTACATAATAATATAATGTATCTAAAATATGTAAACTTATTTGTATAATAAAACTCAAGTATCTATATCAATTTGTATTTATCAACTAACTTAAGAAACACATGACATATGTAATAGTTTTATACATCTCACTTAAAATATCCTGAAAATTCATATTTTATCAATTAAATCAGTTTATAATTTAAAAGTGTATTTTTCACACATAAACAAACCTACAACCTTCAATATTTCACAACTTAGAATTGCGGGATAGAAATGTTTGTGGTGGCAATGGGTGGCTGAATTCCTCTTCAATTTGAAAAAAAATGTTTATCAACAACAATGTCACTGTTTGTGATACAAATGAAGGATCTGCTGCTTTGCATGCACCACACACAGCAGAAAATTAATTCTCTTTTCCACCAATTTTGTCCGATAATTGCAGGTTTCCCATTTACTATTTTGTTTTTCCGCAGGTTTCCAATTTACTATTTTGTTTCATTGGGTATTGCTTGGTCCTAATATTGATTTCTTCAAGAAGATGAACTTCTAGATACTGCTTCTTGGTGATCAGATTTGAAATTAATTTAAGTGACAAAAATTTAGAATTAATTATCTGATCTTGATAACTGTCTGTGTTACCCGTTATACCGTTGAAGGATGGGTTTTACTCTGTGTATCCAATTACAAACAACCCTAACCCTAACGACAGACTTAGATGTGTACAAAGAAAATTGACTCTTTTTTTACTGGTTTTGTCAGTAATTGCAGGTTTACGGATTCTATGTTGTTTCATTGGTTTGATTGCTTCAAGGAGATGAAGCTTTTAGATAAAATGTGACCACATTTGAATTAAAGAAGTGACCATAAAATTTATTTTATTTATACACATTTAAAAAGATGTACCATATCACAAAATTAAGAAACAAATAACATATGTAATAGTTTTTTACCATCTCACTTAAAATATCCAAAGAAAATATTATGTAATCAAATATAATCATGCTGAAAATGTATATTTTATCGATTAAATCAGTTTATAATTTAAAAGTATATTTTTCACCAAGAAAAAGAAACCTACAACTTTCACAATTTGAATTACACGAAAAGGAGAATAATATAAGAGATGGTGAAGCCTAGAATTTCAGGATAAAACAGGAGAATGTGGTGGAGGCACCATGATTGGTGGTGGCAATCGGTGGCTGAATTCCTTTTCCATTTGCAAGGAGGTCTTATTCATCTGCGTTGCTTTGTATGCAGCAAACACAATCCAACCACAAACAACCCCGGACGACAAACTTAGATGTGTACAAAGAAATTTAACTTCTTTTCTTTTCTCTAATTTTAACACATACTCATTAACTATTTAAATGAAAGAAATAAATAAATATATTTCATTAAGTGACTCATGTGAAATATAATTATAATCTAGAATGTGAGTTAATAAAATAGAAAAATTTATGGGTAATTATAGAAAATTATTTACTTTATAAATAACTTATGTAATCAACTTTGGATGTCGGTTACATAAAAAAATAATTATTGTCCAAATATTTACTGGACCTGTAGAGAATATGAATATTATATGTACTAGTCAATGTTAGATGATATATGATGTTATTAATGCATATTTGTTTTCTGTCCTATGAATGTGCAAGCAAAATATAAGTACATGTAAAATAGATTATGTATAATTGTTGATTAAAGATGGCATTATGTTTAAGCCCTTATGTATTTCTCACTATCAAGCATCATCAAGTCACATTAAGGAGAAGAATGATACAGTAGTAATATATGAAACCAATTTATTGAAAGTCCTTTAATACGCATTATGATTATGTAATTTATTAAATCAAATCATAAAATATTACAGCTCGAGTCAAGATGCCAGAATGTGAGAAATAAATAAATATATTATTTAAATGTGAAATACAATTATGAGTCTGAATGTGATTTAAAAAAATAAAAGAATATATTGGTAATTATGAGAGATTATTTACTTTGTATGCTTATGGTAATCAACTTGATGGATTTTAGTCACATAAAAAAAATTAAGTTTTTGTCTCTATAAGGATTCTCCGCAATTGACTATCAAAAAATTAAAAAAGTGATTGAAAAAGAAAAAAGGAGATTGAAGTTCTTTTGAGTAAGTTTCTCATGTATATTACATGAGATTAGAAAAAGTGATAGATTGAAAAAATGAGATTGAAATTCTTTTGACTAGGTTTCTCATGTATATTACATGAGATTAGAAAAAGGAGATTGAAGTTTTTTTGAATAGGTCTCTCATGTATATTATGTGAGAATCATAAATTCTAAAATATTATTACAATTGATTTGTAAAATATGATTGAACTTACATCAAATCTTTATTTATCTAATGACAAAAATATTTTACTAAAGTGTTACTTGTTACCTATACGATAGGCATATGAGTGATATTTAATTTACTAGACAACCCAAGTCCTATCTATTACAAGTTATCTTGAAATTACAAATATTTTTCATTAAGTTTAGTTTGATAAATTTTTAATTATATTACCATCATAATTTTACAAGTTATCATACTTTTAACTTTAATATTTGTTTTAAAAATATAAATATAACATCTTTAGTTTATTTTGATAAATTTGATAATCAAAATTATGACTTAATTCTCTCACATCCTTTAATGCATAAAAGATTTGGTGCTCAATTGGACTATTAGCATTTCTTGTTTGTCATGTGCAAAATCTTAGCCAAACTAAAGGTGTAATTTGAGGGAAGCCATGAATTTTCATCACTAAACTCTTCATTATACATTTAAAAATAAAAATTTATCTAATATTAAAAAAATGAGTTTTTTTATTTATTTTGGTTATTGTTAAATATCATTTTGCTTTTAATAATATGTCATTTGAATTAGGATTTTACATCTTATATCTCATGAATTTTAAACATTCTGGAACATATAATTCAAAATATAAAATATTTGTTTTCATATAGAATTCGGAATGTACATATGTATTTTAGATTTTAAGTTAATATTTGTATTTTAAATTCTAATTGTATTCTAAATTATATTATGTAATTTAGAATTTACAATACATGTATATGTAGACATAGAATGTCGTTTAGATTTTATGCTTTGAAATACATATTTCTACTAAATTCCAACGGTGGAACAAAATATTGAACGAAGTTGACATACATGGAAAAGTCCAATATAATAAAGTTAATGACATATAATATAAATATAATTTCATTAATTATAGTTAAAAACATGTAACATCCGATATTCTAAAAAGAAAGTGTTGTAGATTATATATTTTAAAATATATTTTTATCTAAAAATATTTATGAAATATACAATCCGAAATGTAATAATGCATTGCATATCTATCTTGTAAAATGTATTTCTAAATCCAAAGTACATATTATGCAATCTGATATGTATTATATGTAATACCATCACAGGAGGGCACATTGAAATTTATGGAGTGCAGAATGCAACATCTTGAGAAACAAGTATTTATATCAGAAACAAGTATTTGGGTCATTTTGTGAAAAAGAATTAACAGTAGAAACAAGTTTAATTTGTTTAACCCTAAACTTATAAGATGTCATTGACTTGACATATTTTTTATTAATGTTAATGGATGTTTTTAGGTCAAAATTTATCGTGATTATATTTATATTGTTATATATAGACTAGCGTTATTTTTTTTTTTGATAAAAATTAGTTAGGATTTTTTTGTAATTATAACAGTATATTCTTAAATAATGTTAAATATGTTTTTTTTAATTGATTTTTTCGTCAATATAAGGTTAAAATAGTATTTTTCATATTTAGTGACAATTTATATACTCCATTCAATCAGAAAATCCATTAATTATATATATTACACACAATACAAATTATAAGAAATACATTTAATGTATAATAATTTAAATTAAAAATAATAAATTTAAATTTTAAAAACAAATAAAAAGTAAATTTAATTAATATTTATATCAACTTATTTAAAAAATAAATTTTTTAAATATATATAACATTCAAGAAAAACAAAAAAGTTAATTAGTTATTGAATGTTTAAAACTATAATTACATAATAATATAATTTGTCTGAAATATACAAAAAATTATTTGTATAATAAAACTTAAGTATTTGTATCAACCTATATTTATCAACTAACTTATATCAAACGCTTTTAATTCAATAAATTAATTTATGAATTCAAAAACTTATAAATTTATATAAACTAGTGTTATTAATATACTCTACCTTTACACACATTTAAGATATACAATATTACATATTTAAAATGTACGATATTACTTAATTAAGAAACAAATAATATATGTAACAGTTTTTTATAGTCTCACTTAAAATATGCTAAGAAAATATTATGTAATTAAGTATAATCATGTTGGAAATGTATATTTTATTAATTAAATCAATTATTAATCTAAAAGTGTATTTTTCACACCAAAAACAAACCTGTAACCTTCAAAACTTCACAGGTTATCTAAAATTATTGGAATGATAGAAAAATGATAATAATATGAGAAATCGTGAAACTTAGAATTGTGGATAGAAAAGGAGAGTGGTGGCAGAGGCACTGTGATTGGTGGTGGCAATCGGTTACAGAATTTCCTCTTCAATTTGCAAACACAAAAGGTAAAAAAAATGTTTATCAACAACAATGGCACTGTGTTACCCGTGATACCGTATGGGTCTTATTCTTTCCGCCATTGTTGCTTTGCAGGGACCAAACAGCTGCTGCAGAAAATTGACACTCTTTTCTATCAATTTTGTCTCGTAATTGCATGTTTTCGATTGGTTACGTTGTTTTATTGGGTATTGCTTGGTCCTAATATTGATTGTTTCAAGAAGACGAAGCTTCTAGGTACTGTTTCTAGGTGAAAAAACGTTAACATCATGTGATCACAATTGAATTAATTAACTGAGTTTGAGAAATAATTATATTAATTGTAGATCTTAGTAACTTCTTGTTAATTAATGGTTAGAAATCTTAACAAAAATAAAATTTATTAAATCTATGTAGTTTTTCTTTTCTTGGTATGTGATTGGTGAAAATATGTTTGAAGTAAGAACTATGTTTGCAGTAAGAACTCGATTTTTGCATATAGAGCTAAAAAAGGGTTAAGTGTAATAATTATATACGTACATAATTGTGATCAAATAATTAGAAAAATAATATGGATTATCTCCAATATTATTTTGAATAATAAGAAATAATGTTAATAAAAGACTTAAAAATAAAATTACTGGAGACTAGAAGATTAACCTTATATGATGACAATAATTATGATTTTTTGTCCGATTTGTATCCAACACAGAGAGTATAGATATGCTTTCAGCAATGTTTGTTTAGTGAATATAGTATAAAATTTAAGTTCAGAATAAGCTTATCTATAATTTATACAAAAGAATATTTAACTACTTTAATTAGATTTTATTTTTTTAAAATCATATTATTATAATAAAATCGCGTACATGCTTACATTGATTTAAATAACAATAATATATTATTGTATTGTTTTAGTATTTAAATAGTTATTTAATCATTAACTATATTTTCTTAAATAATACCAGTGTAATAACATAAACATGTATGTTTTACCCGTACAAAATTTATAATTTTATATTATTACAATTTTAATAATATATATATATATATATATATATATATATATATATATATATATATATATATATATATAGGGGGGAGAGATTGTGTGTTTTTGTGTTTGTTTTTTTTTTTTT
>Ga0099824_1004933_pt1 | contig 18971 bp, 15 predicted proteins | sample SiratrowhiteBW_FD_76837 | JGI IMG/M metagenome (GOLD analysis project Ga0099824, IMG submission 76837) | Root nodule microbial communities of legume samples collected from California, USA - Siratro white BW | ecosystem: Host-associated > Plants > Roots > Nodule | place: USA: California... | reverse complement strand
GACGCCGTCAGGGAATCACGAATCGCCCAAAGCAAAACCCAAAACGCAAGAAAGCGAGGTCCAATACCCCGCTTTCCTGCAAAATTGAATACTACATCAAGACAAATTCTGCTTATTTCTCAGATCAATCCGCATTCTTCACGGACGACCCATTGCTTGAAGAAAATCCAGTCTTTGCGACTGTACGGAGCGCGAGGATTCGCGTGGGCGCGCGGCGCTTGTCGCCAACAAGGCCCGCGCGGTGCAACTTCGAGCCACGCATCCGCAACACACCGCGAATAGCCTAAACTCACAACACTAAGGCGCCGTGCGACCGCGAGAATTGCCACCCAGCCCCGGCAAGGCTACGAACGATTCGAGTTGCAATGAAAACCCTCGGCGGCAAGAACCGACGCACCGCTGCCTCAGCTCGGAAAGACAAAATGGGCATTGGCGCTTGCAGTCAATGCGCTACAAGATCGGCCGCGCTCAACAACTATATCGCGGCGATGGCGAGTTCTAGCTAGGAATGCAGCCCTGTTCCCTGCCAGCATGCCACGGTGCTCGAGTCGGTCGAAGCCGTTTGGTGCGGCCTGCAGCGCAGCCGAACAAAAGAATGGAATTGCAGCGATCTCCCCAGTCGCCGTCTCGGACATGAAGAAATCGCTTGTCCATCTCATCACGGAAGGTGACGTAGGGCCGTTGGCAGCACACGTCGGGCCTCGAACCAATGCAGCTCACTGTGTCCGGTGCGGATGACGTAGTCGGGGTTAACACGTGATGTTCGATGCTCCGAGAAATGCGTCGGCCACTTCGGAGCGGAGCGAGAGGCAGACCATAAGCAGCGTCGCTCGTTCTGCGCGGCTTAAGATCAAGGCGGCCGCGATGTCCGAGCTCATCCATGCCGTAGATGGACCCAATCAAGAAAATCAATTTTACCACTTGTGGCGTAGTCATATAGTCCTTGGAGGACGGCTGGGGCCAGCCTAGGGAAGCGACTCTCGAATGAAAAGATTCGTGTTTGTGACTGCGAGCGCCCTCGCGCTTGGAACGGCGGCGGTACCGACTTTTGCTGCGAAGGTTGCCGCGCAACGGGTCACCACCAAGGTGCAGGTAGCCGATACGTCATATCCTCAATGCGCTGATGACCCGTTGGACGGTATCTGCGATCTCTTCTTTTGTTTGACCGATCCGTCGTGCGTGCAGCATTAATAACGGAAAACAAACCAAGCAGAGAATAGGATCGAGGCCTCGTGCACCGGCTGCTCGCGGGGACAGCGGCCGCGTCCTCTTCGCGTACGAGGGTGCGCTGCTGGATGGTGCAAGGTGCGCCATCTTCAGTGTCTTCTCAGATGACAATTCCGCCCGACTAAGCCCACAACATAAGAGACAGCAAAGTTTGCGGATACTGCCGTTACTTGGGCATGTTGGTACTCGCCGGGCACTGCGGTCGGGCTGGCCGAGAGCGTAGGTGTGCGTAAGGACCCCTAACGTCCGGACCGTTTCCCGCGCTGGCCATTCCGATCGAGAGCGCCCGGCCTTCCCAACGATACTCGATTGTGCGCTCAATAATCATGTTTAAACACCATCGAGATCGCGCGCTCTTGAGCGGGCTTTGCTGTGACGCCGGAGGTCGGAGGCCAATGGTGCTTTCAGAAAAGAAATGGACAGCGTGAAAAGGGATTGGGCAGGCGTCACGCCCCGTACGGGCTGACTACATCAAGCGGGATCTCATCGAGCCCCGCTGGATTGGCTCCAGGCCGTAGCGCGAAGCACTGAATATGCGCCTCGCCGGGCAGGATGCCTCCCGGTATCAGACCGGGTGCTCGCCGACTCGCAAGATGAGCCGGAACCTCCTGTCGCTCGCAATTGCGGCCAGCGCTGTGCTGTTGAGCGCACTCGAGTGCGCGCCAGATCGGAGCGGAATTCCCATCGAGACAGACAAAACCGTTCGATGGCCGGAATCTCAAGCAGTCCAGGGCAGCTGCTGGATCATCCGGCACAAATCCATCCAGGACCGCCTCGATTGCCCGAAGGTTCTGGCTGGGTCTGGCGTCGGAGCAGGCGCCAGGATTCGGCAGCACTAGCGCAAGATTGAAGATGCTTGTGGAGCGCGAGCTTGCCTGTGACGAGGTCCTGGCCGGCTTACTTCATCATCGCCTCGACTTCCGCACGAAAAGCCTGGCGCGAGGCGTCCCGTGAATAGAACATGTGCCCGCCCGGAAAGACCATAAGTTTGACACGCGGTGTGGAGGCAAATGGCGGCAATTGATCAAGCACGATCTGTGATCCGAAATACGGCGTGACGAGGTCAAAAAGGCCATGCGCGACCAGCAATTTCATCTTCCGGTCCGTTGCCAGGATCTGGCGCAGCTCCGAAAGAGACTCCGGAGGGCTGCGGCCGAAATCCCAAGCCGGCCGGGCCGTGTCGTTGAGCAGCTCATAGGACCCATCCGGTCGCCAATTAAGCTTGCGCGTAAGGAGATCGACGGTGGCGCTGGTCAGAGGCGCCAGGAGCGTATCGCTCGAGGGATCGCCGGACAGCTGGAAATCGAACTCCGGATATGGATCGAGGCCACGCACCGAGGCGTCATAATTGCCGATTAACTTGCCGTTCTTACGGTCGAATTCACGGCGGAACTCGGCGAGCCCAAAGCGGCCCGCGAGCCTGCGACTGACCGCTTGGTCGATACCGGTCAGCGCCGCGGCCTTGTCGGCCAGACGCGTGGTCGCTTCCTTGTCCGCCTGGCCTTTGATGAGGTCGACCAGAAATTCGCCGCGAGCATAAGCTTCTACGTCGGCGAGATCGGCTCGCTTCACCGGACTCTCGGCTTCACGCATGGTCGCGACATAGCTTGGTAGCCTTGCGACGTATTGCAGTAGGCTCGTGCGGGCAAACTGGCTGTAATCGAATGCTGGCGAGACCATGATCAGGCCCTTGATGCCTATGCCCTGCCGCGTCTGCAATTGGTGGACAACCTTTGGCCCGCGAATGCCGCCATAGCTTTCACCCACGAGATACTTCGGCGACAACAGCCGGTCATGCTTTTCGAGCCAGCGGCGGACCACCAGCGCGAGCGCGTTGACGTCGCCGTCAACGGAATAGAGCCGCTTGCGCACATCCTTGCCGGTCCCCACAAAACGGCTAAAGCCGGTGCCCACGGGATCGAGAAACACCAGATCGGTGAAATCGAGCCAAGTTTCCGCGTTTGGCCTCACTTCCGGCGATGTCGATGGCGTGACCTCGTCAGCATTGATTGGCAGCCGCCACGGTCCGGCATTGCCGAGCTGCAGCCAGGCCGACGATGAGCCCGGTCCGCCGTTGAAGAAGAATGTTACCGGGCGCGTGCCGCGATCGGTGCCGTCAAGCTGATAGGAGGTGTAGACGATGTCGGCCTGCGGCTTGCCCTTGTCGTCAAACAGGCGGATGGAGCCAGCGGTCGCGATGAAAGAAAGCGTCCGCCCAGGGAGCTCAAGCGTATGCCTGGTGCTGGAGTCCGGCGGCAGGCGATGCTGCTCGGTCGCTGACGGCATACTCGGCGTCTGGCCGGCGCCACCATTCTGGCCGGCCGCCGTCGTGACCTGGGTAGGCGGCGGCGGATCTGCGGCACGCGCGCTCCCCATTACACCGCAGGCAAACAGGATCAGCGCAAGAGAGGTGCGGTGCGGCGCGGTCAATTGCATCGAGTTGCTCCTGTCCAGGCGCGCACTTTGGTGCGCGAGGCGTCTGTCAAACCAGCTCTAACCACTAGCTCAGGCCGGAAAGCAACAAACCTATTAGATCCAGTAGTCATCACCATCGCCAGATGCTCTATCAATCACGATGATAACGTGTGGCTGGTCGGCGACGAACCGAATGGACGTAACGATCGAATAGGTTGGATGAGAACAGCCAGCTACAGCCGACCCGTACGAAGGTGAGATTTGGACCTGGTCCGTGGATCACTATACCGGCGGACGGCTTCTGCAATCGTCGAAAGAGAAGGACCTGACAGACGACCGCGCTCGATCACAGGTCGGAGGTCTTGCACAACGGGGGCACCCGCAGAAGGGTTTACATGAAGCACCGCTAAACCGACAGCCGCCAACCGAACCCTCGATCGCTTGTGCGAACGGCCGCCGGACCAGAAAGCGCGCCGACCATCGTCAATCTGCCGACCGTCTTGACGACGATCGCGGCCGTCAGGGAAACGACTACGATTGCGGAGTGTTCGTGGTGGATGGCACGCGGGCACTGGTTCGCTCATTGGCGCAAAGACGACGGCCAGCCGTGCCACAGCTCGACAACCTTCGCGCCGATCGGCGGGCACTCCGAAACCGACTCTGGGCTCATCCCGGCTTGGACTGATCGAGCTGGCTGGAACGGCTCTCGCCGACAGATCGGCAAAGCGCCGTACGTAATGGTTGTAGACGCGGACCGTCTGGCAGTCGCGAACGGAAGGGGACCGGCTCGTCGAGCGGTCAGAGGCTCGGACCTGCCGGTTCAAAATTAGATCGTGAGTGCCCTGGCAATCACCGCCGCATGGACGGCGATCCTTTGGCCAATCCACAAATAAGGCGGCCTCATCGCGGCGAGGTCGGCCCCGATGCCGCGTCACTTGGCGAAACGATTGTCCCGTCTGGGCAAGGGCGCATGCGCCATAAAGAACGTGTACAGCAAGCAAAGGTCGATCAGCATCGTGGCCGCCATGACGCCATAGGCCCATGGGCTTTCCATCAGCTTCAACTCGATCAGCACCCGCGATAAACCGAAGCCAACGACCCACGCATCGAAGCTCATGCAGATGCGGCGGAAGGTCTCCGCATCAATCCGCCGGATGACATAGGATCCCGCCGGGATACCCAGCACGACGCTGGGAACAAAAACATAAAGCAGGCTCGCGCTTTCCGAGACGAACAGGCCGAGCTTGTAATAGACGATGGCAGTCACGCTCGATTCCACCACGCGAACCAGCGCAAGGCCGGCGCGAAACTCGTTCTTGACCAAGCCCTGGTTGTTGAACAGCATCGCCAAGGGAGGGCCGGAGATGGTCGTCACGGAATAGAGGACACCCAGCATCGAACCGAACGGCAGACCTATCAGCCAGTTCGCCCTGATCGAGCGCCGCCACCCCGCCGCCTGCAGCAAGATCAGGGGCAGAATACCTAAGTAGGTAGCGAACTTCATCCAGCCCGGCTGAAGCGAGGCCAGAACATAACCACCAATCGCAATGCCCGGTAAGAGGCCGAGCAAGATGGGAAGCACCCGTTTCCAAACCGCCCGGACTCCGTTCAGATTGATCAAGAGGACGTAGAAGTTGACGAAGACCTCGATAATGACGATCGCGGGATTGAGGATACGATTGGTGTAGACAATGAGCGCAAGCGGTACGGTGAGGGACGAAAAACCATAACCGATGGCTCCGTTCACAAAGGCCGCAAAAAAGGCCGTTGCGGCCAGAAAGATCGCGGCGGCATCGAAAGGGGGCATTTCGTTAGCTTCCAGTTTCGGCGTGGCGCCGGACAATGCGTTACGCCACCAGGACGTGAGTCTTCATCAGGCTCGCAGCGGCTTCATATCACTCGCACATCAGCTCCGGTTGGCTTTGAAAGTCCTGGGGGCCGCGGTCAAGCACCGAGCCTCAATAGGTGCGCCCGTTGCCAACTCCAGATCGATCGCAACATCCTGGGAGCCGTGCGGTGTTTCCCACTACCTGACCAGGACAACTCAGCCAATATGGGGCGGTATCTTTTTCTATTGTTTGCGATCGAACCCTTTACAGCCCTCACTCGTATCGAAATCTCCAGATCGAGCTTTGCGGCCTTCGCTGCATTGGTGACCGCTGATTTGGCTCAGCCCTCGGGATTGGTCGTCCATTCACATACGCTCCATGATGGGTCCGTCGGTCCGCTTACTGAAGGCGGGCTCTTGCCGTCCAGTGGCGGGCGACCGACCTTTAAACGGACGTATCCAAGCGCGGGGTTAGACAGGCAACGTCGGTCTGAGGTTGTCCGAAGCAAACGATCCTCTTCTGGGAGCCAATGAGGCAACGAAAGTATTGCTGCATTCATTGAAGGAGCATGACTTCTCCTGGCGCGTGACCTGCCTCTTGAACCATCTCGAAGGCATCGACGTCGGCTCGCAGATCGCCGATCTGCCGATGCGCTTTCTCGTGCAGTAAGTGAATCTCGAGGTCCGCAGGGATGCCGACGCGCCGTCGGTCGTATCGCGGTGGCCGAAGGACGTCGCGATGGAAATTAGGATTATCACTCGCAAGCCAATCCTATCGGCGTGTACCAGAGCGAGGTCCATCAGCTGCGCGCGCTCGGGCATCATTTTGAGCGAATGTTCGACCTCGATTGAGAGGCCGGCCGACACCAAGTCGGCACCCGGGCTACTCTGTTCAGCCGTGTTCGGTTGGAGAGGTCTTATGTCAGGAACGGTCAGGCCCGGTCTGCCGCGCCTTGCCGCGAGAGCGAACAGGACTCCACATCCGTTGGGATTGGAGCAACCAGTATGAGCCAAGAAGACGCCGTTCCATCAGCTACCAGGATTGGTTGGCGGATCCTGCTCAGGTTCGGCGGAGGAAAATCACGTGCTCCAGGCCTGGAGGCCCCTGCATGGCCGTGTAGTTCACGCCGTGAATGGTGAGATTTGTCTGCGGCTGAGACGGGTTCGGCAGGACGTTGTGCAAGCGCATTCCTTCAATGAGGTCTGGCGGCGCCCATTGGTCGCCATGCTGCCAGGGCCCGGTGAGGTACAGTGATAGATTAGGCGGGGCAGGCGCCGCGTCAGCCGGTTGATATGGCGAGCCCAAGATCGACTCCTCGAGGCTGTGCTCCCAGGATGCCGAACTTGGCTGATTGACGCTTGGCGCTGGCAAGTGAGGCATTGAAGGGTCGCTCTGCCAGAAGTTTGCCGCACCCCAGCTGTCGGCTGGCAACGGGCCGGCTTGATCCGCCGCCCGCCAAAGCTCCTCTGGATCGAAAACTTGCACTGGCGACGGAATGGTCTGCCCCTCCGCCTGGCCAGAACCGCCCGCACCGCGGGTAGCCTCGCCGAGCTCACGATACTCTCGAAGCGCCGTCAACGCGGCCTTCATTGGACGGTTGTTCGGGAATGACTTGTTGGCATGAGCGAGCAGCGAGCTGTGATCGAGTGCAGCAATCGTTTGGCCGGGCCCGAGGGAATTGGCCAATCTTTGAAGAACCCCAGCATAATTCTGGGCAGACGTCGATTTCCATCCATGACGCTCAGCGCCTGCCCGCACCGCCGCGTCGATGAGGTTCTTGTCGTCTGCAGAGAGTTCATATCGCCGCTCGTCAACGGACGCATCGGGCTCGCGATATCTGCGAACCGCCGCCAATGCAGGCCTCATTGCTGTGACGCGCGGAAAGACCTTTTCAGCATGAGCGACCAGGGAATTGTGATCGAGCGCATCAATCGTTTGATCCCGAGAGCCGAGATCATTTCCCAATTTGCGAAGAGCAATCGCATAACCCAGGCACGTCTTTTCTTTCAGATTTCCGCGCTCGGCCTCGGCCTTGATCGCGGCCTCGATCAGGCTGCGGTCTTGGCGAGACAGATGAGGATACCGGTCCAGAGGCGGCGGAGCCGCTGCGATGGGAGCGCTATCGGCTCGGCGCGCCTGGTCCAGGTTCTGCTCAAAGTCCTCTTGCCCGGCCTGCTGTCGTTCCAGCATGGCGTGATACATATCCCGCCACCCCGGGTCGAATGGATTGAAATTGTGCGGGTCCATTCTCACCTCGTACGTTCGCAGCACGACTAGCCAGTCTAGTCGTGCTAGCTTTCGACAAGCTGACGAGCCCGCCCTTGTGTCCGAATTCAATTTGGCATTGTGCTACGGCAGGAGCACTTGGCGCGAGGAGACTTCGTGAGTTGGACCCGGCAGGCATTGCGCGTGAAGCGGTTGCCGAACAGGGCATCGCGCTGCAGACCGCTTCATAGCCCAGACCCGGCAACCCCGCAGGCAAATGGACAGACGATTGGGATGCCCCCGTGTTGATCTCGCAAGCGTCTTATCGCGCGCAGGGCGGAAATGTTCGCAGAAGAATCATTTTATAGAACGCCCGGCTGCGCCGGATATCCGAGCAAGAGCCGGCCAGCGCTCTGAAGTGTTCCCTCGCTGAAGACCGCATGCTGGGCCACCACGAAACTGTCACACATCGCGCGCGCGAGATTGCTCGTCGTGTACACCGAACCGGCTCCAGCGAGACCGCATGCGATCTTGCAAACTTCGGCGCTCTGCCGCGCAGCGTTTGTCGCGGCTAACCGCATCAGCATCGCCGTGTTCGGATTGATCACGCCGTTGAGCGCTTCGTTCCACAGCTGATCGGTGGCCTCATAGAAGAAGGAGCGGGCGGAACGCAGCATGGCTTCAGCTCTGGCCATCTCCAGTTGAACGTAGCCACGCTCCGCCATCACCGGCGCTCCAGTGATCGAGGTACGGCTTCCGGCCATGGCAATCACCTCGTCCAGCGCGGAGCGCGCAATGCCGACGCCGACGATCGCGTGCGCCTGGGCCGCGAAAACCACGGACGGATAACGGTAGATCGGCGCATCGAGCGTCGATGGACCGCCGCGGATCAAGGTCCATTCCTCCGGCACAACGACATCTTTGACAACCAAATCGTGGCTGCCAGTGCCTTGCAGGCCGATGACGTCCCAATTGGGGCGAATTGTCACCTTCTGGGCCGGAATGACGGCGATACGAGGAAGGCCATCGACTGGATCGCCTTCCACCGTGATGCCGACGCCGATCATCTCCGCACCGGGCGAGCCGCTGGCGAACGGCCACACGCCATTGACGACAAAACCGCCGACGCTCCGCTTGGCGGGCTGTAGCGGGAAAAGCGCACCTGCGTAGACCACGTCGGGGCCATTCGCATATAATTCGCCAAGCGTGTCATCCGGGAGAGCAGAGAGATAGCACGCCCCATCACCGAAGCTCGCCACCCAACCGGCGGAGCCGTCCGCCTCGGAAATGCGCTCGATCAGGCGACAAAAATCGGCCGGAGTGCGCTCCTCGCCGCCGAAACGTTTGGCGACCATGGCCCGATAGACGCCAACGCGCTTGAAGCCGTCGATGATGTCATCTGGAACCTTCTGTGCGGCGCCGAACTCGTTGCGACGCGCACGGATCTCGGCGAGGAGCGTCGACAGGGTGTCCTCGGCTGCAGCCGTAATGTCAGTCTCTCGCGTGATCGTCCCTGGCGGCGCGTTCATAGCTGGTCCTCGATGGCGTGATGCGAGTGGCGCTGCTGCACTGCGTCTTGGAGCGGCCGCGCACGTTTTGTCATGGCTTCCCGATTGGCGGTTTCACCAAGCGCCAACTACGGCAGCCCACATCTGTGAACGTCTGCTCGGTGACTGCGAGACAGCCCCAGCCTGCGGATCCTTTACAGTCCTCCAGCAAACGACGTGCCATCGTTCTGGCTGCGTTTGAACGGAGGCGGGACCACGTGGTTCGGTCTCCTCAACGGGATGCTTGCGCCTCAGTGTCTGATTCAAGGCATAACGCGTCGTCAACCGGACATCGCGAATTGAATTCGCCTGGCCTGCATCCCGGCCGGGGGATCTACGGGGCGGGGTGGATTGTAAGTTGGATCGTCGCCAGCTCCGATCTCTGGGTATTGCGGGATCACTGTGACCTGCAAAAAGCCGTCGCCAGTGTCAAAACCTTCGCGCGGCGCGGCGGGGTCCGGCATCTTGGCGAAAGCATTGGCCGATCAGCCGAGGGCGGAAAATAGGCACAAAAAAGCCCCGCCGAAGCGGGGCCCAAGTCTGGGAGTGAGCACACATCGCCCTAGCGATGCATAAGCGAGTGGGTGCGTTGTCGGTGCGCAAATTTTGTACAGAATGGACTGATGTGAACCCGACGCTTGGCAGGCGTGTTCTGGTAGCAACATAACGGTACGGTCCGTGCCACGTCCCACGGTCCAGATTTGCCGCCCGCAGCGGAGATCACTTAGGAGAAGGCCGCAGGCTCGAACTGAGCCATGGGTGGCCGATCCGGCTGGTCATGTTACCGCAGGCGGATCGTGAACCCTGGCCAAACTCGATCATCGGTTTCCTCGTCGCGACCTCGTTGCGTGCCGTCCTCGACATCGTCCGCCTGGTCAATGAAGGCGCAGGTGTCCGACCCCAACTAGGTTGGACTTTACAAAGAGGCGTTTCTGGTGGTGGCCGTGCCAGTGGGTCGTCGTCGCACAAAAACCTCCGGCCGCAGCGCGGCCGGAGGTTTGCGGACGTAGGCGTACGCGTTATTGGCGTTTGCCGCTTACCGGCGCGCCGCTGGTTGCGGAATCGCCAACTGTCCCCTTGTGCGTGGCGGTGCCGGCCGCACCCTTGGTGTCCTTAGTCGATTTCGTCGATTTCACGCCCATCTTTCCACCCGTGGCGTGAGGCTCAGGGGCCAAGTCCTCATCTTCGCTCATGCCGCCCTGGATGCTCTGCGCGCCATTGCGACCCTTGGTGTCGGCTGACGGACCTTGCGCAAGCACAGGGCCCGCAAGCAAAGCCGAAAGGGCGCATGCGATCACAGAGGTCTTCACTAACGTCATCCTTGTCTCCTGGATTGAGTGTTTTGCGAGGGAACGATTTGATGATTCCCCGCGCCATTCGCCTCGACAGACCCGTCACATCGCGTCAATCGTGCGAACGGCGCGGCTGTCATAACAATCTGCTTCGTGTGGTCATCGTTGAGTGATTTTCAGGCGATTTCGCGGAATTACTCATCTCACTTTGCGGCGGCACAGAAGTTTGCGTGCAGCAACGATCGAGAGCGTCTTGTCGTGACACAGAGCATTCAGCCGGCGTTCACCTTGCATCGCGACGGATGGCCAGCGGGGACCTTCGTGAAGTCGGGCCAGGGCCGGTTTATCAAGCGGGGTCACCTGCGACCGGGCAACGTAAGCATAAATGTCCGCCCATCGATCAAGCGGATTTCGGCGCGCCGGGTGCAGGCTGAACCCGCGATGCGCTGAAAGGAAAGCTTTGACAGTTCATGGACCCCGCCAGGCAGGATGCTCGATCCGCGCCTCCGGCTACACGAGGGCGGCTGCGTTCAGATCCTGCGTGCGCCGCGCGCTTCTTGCGCAAACGTGCGGCCGCTCGAAGACCTGCCAAATTCTGCGAGCGCGATCGGCTCCTTGGCGCCACGGAGTGACCAAGCCGTTCTTGCCGCGGCAAACCAATAGTCGAGTGCTCACGCGGTTTTAGTGAGTTCGGTTGCCTTCACGCCACGACCGCAGCTCTTGGAGAGCAAGTCCAAGCTGGCGGCCAGCAGAGCGTTGGTACGATTCGTTCCAATCTGGAGCTGCGGAGACACGCTCGCGTAAGAAGCGGGATCTTCCGTACGTTTCGTACGGTGCTCATCGGAGCATTTATCTTGGATATGGCAGCAGAGTGCGTCTGAGCTGGTGTGACCAATATTTGCGCAATGAGAGGTTCAATTGCGATCCTCATCCGATTGGTCCATGACGCGCGGCACATAGTACCGAAGCCGCGAGAGTGATAACGAGCATCTTGCCCGACTTTCTTCGTCGCCGGAGCACACCCAAGAGGGTTTGGCGCCTTCCGGCGGCGGCGGAGATCGCAATCGACAGGATTTCCGATCGGCCGCTTCCTTTGAGGTTCTATGTGGACAAACATCCGATCAATAACAATACGGGCGCTAATGTTCGACCGTGACGGTGAATTCTGGCCTCAACTTGCTGTCTATCTCTACGCTGTGGGCGCGGCACTGTCTGTATTGTATGGCATTGGTCAACTTCTAACGACGAGCTCGCTTGACCTTGGATGAGCGGGCGTCGGGTACCTTTTCCGTATGGGGCGCACGCGACCTCAGCGAATGAGTGACGGAAGTGCGCAAACGGGATCTGCCAGCATCCGGGACATTGCAATGAACGTACCTCTTCCTCTGGGCTCTTGGCGGCAGGCAAGCAGCCTGTGACGAGGGCCTCGACCAAGGTTGGGAATCGGCTCCTGGCCGCACTGGCGCCTGCAGACTTCGGTTTGCTCGCGCCCCATTGCCGCAACCTGTCGTTGACGCCCAACGCCGTGCTGGTTCGATCAGGCGAAGAGCTCGATCAGGTCTATTTTCCTCATAGCGGCGCCGTAACGTTTATGATCGATATGCCTGACGGCCAGACAGTCGCCACCACGTTGATCGGGCGGGAAGGCGCGGTCGGGCCGTTGCTGTCCATACTTGGACACTCGCTGTCTTCAGTTACCGCCATCGTTCGCGTGGCCGGCACCGTGTCGCAAATCTCCGCCGCAAAGTTTCGGTTCGCTTACGCGCGAAGTCCGGCCATCAGGCACGTTGTCGAGCTTCACACTCGCGCGCTCTTCCTTCAGCTGCAACACGTGGCTGCCTGCAACGCGCTGCACCCTGTAGAGGCTCGTATCGCACGCTGGCTTTTGCAGCTGCGCGATCGCGTTGCGGACGACGTCCTGCCTCTCACCCAGGAAGCACTCGCGCAACTGCTCGGGGTGCAGCGGACGACGGTGACGCTGGAGATGAGCAAGTTGCGGGCCGCCGGTGCCATCAGGTCTGACCGGCGGGGAATGATCGAGATCGACCGGCCGCGGCTCCAGGCCTCGGCTTGCGCATGCTACGCGCTGATGCGTCGTCGGATCGACGGGATGTACGCCGAGGAGAGGGCAACGTCGCGGTTTGAGTAGGCCTCACCACAAGGCTCCATAGCACCGCCTCTTTCGACGACTGGCGAGCGAAGACGCCCCTGTAATCGGAACGTCGTTGCCGGAAGGTAAGGAGAGGCGAGCAGCGGTGTTCAGCGGCCTGTCGCCTCACCTGGTTTGGCGCGATCCGCAGATTGCTCGTCGAGCTTGGCAATCGCGCGTAACACTTTGGCCATCTCGCGCAGCTCGTTGCGCTTGGGACCCGGCTTCATCCGCCGTGCCTCTTCAAGAAAGTCCTTGGCCTGCAGCCGCCAAGTAGACATTGCAGATGAGATTTGCGTGTCGGCCATGATGTCCGTTCCATCGCAATCGTTGACCAAGGAGAGGACTTTCCTCAGACGAACGACTGTTGGGGCTTGGCGGGGCGGCACGGCGGCAAGGTGTTCGGCTCGTCGACCCACGCGTCCTGCGCGAACCACATATGATCGGCGCGGCAGATGGGGCAGTGGGTTCTGCTGAAGAAAACTGCGCTACGCCGAAAACCCTCACGATCGATCGTGATGCCAGTCGGGATCGCGCGTCCGGTCTGCGGGCATTTGACCATCACCATACCCATGTGAGCCTCCTTGGATTTGGTTTTCGTGATTGAAACCGTCCGGTTGGAGCAGCGCCACTTTAGCTGGGTTGACACAGAGCCTTCGTGACGCTCTTCCTCATCGGCTCTGCGGTGTCCTTCGCAAGTTTCTGCGCAAGCTCCAGGAGTTCGCGGTTCAGTGCCGATGTGGTCTCGAACGACCTGCGCGCCTCAGTTGCGGACAGGGTGAGGACGTCCGTCACTGATTTGCTCTCCAGGAGATGGGTGAAAAAATCGATCGCGGACGCGGTATTGGCGTTGGAGAGTTCGATGACCTTGAGGCCATAGTCAGTTACGCTTCTGGCGTTCCGTGAGTACGTTTCACGCAACGTCGCCGCCATCTCCTGCGATATGGCCTTGATCTTCCTGCAGGCGTCTTGAGCGCTGGCGATGCTCTGAGCGGCGAGTTCGCCAGTTGTGGCTGGCGACGTGGCTCTCGGGAGCGTGAACAACGACATCGCGAAGCCGTGTTGTCCATTTGCTTCGCTCTCACTCATGGCGCCGTACCTTTCTCAAGCGAATACACATCCCGAGATTGCGGTCGCAAGACTGTCGCGGAGGCGGACGGTAGTTCCGCTCCGATGTTCGGCTATGAGCTGAGCTTCAATCCAACACGGATGGCAGTATGCTCGGCCAAACTCACACTGTCTGTTGGGTTTCCGACGCTTGTCCGCAAATTATTCTTCGAGAAGTCAAGACATACAATCGTCATATCTACAGAATGATTCGAAATTGCAGATAACCGGCGCGACCTGGCGCATCAATTACGGCAGTGTGGCAGCCACGTCCGCGTCGATCAGCTCATGATTGTGACGAGCGCTCGTGAGCTAAAGAGTTCCTCATCATTTATCTCTGACGGGCGAGGCGTCCTTCAAACATGCACCGCACGTCTGGTCAGGGCTGAGCTATGGTGTTGGCAGGCCTCGCGCGCGAAACTGGCCGGCCCGCGGCAGAAAGCTGGCCGAGCGGATCGTCATATCGATTGACGGGTGAGACTTGAGTCGCCATCTTGAGCGAGCGCTCGATCTCGGTTCAGCGAATGGCTCTGTGGCCGCCCTATCTGATCGACCAGGACAGAGGAGCTCTTCATGCGCCGTCTTCTGTTTGTATGCGCTGCTGCCGCGCTGGCAGCGGCCGGATCAACTTCCGCCGCCGCTCGAGATTATCCGTACTGCCTGCAGGGGCGGATTTGGGGTTATCCAGGCAACTGCCAATTCGCAAGCTACGCGCAATGCATGGCGACGGCTTCCGGCACGTACGCTTATTGCGGCATTAATCCGAGGTTTGCCTTTGCGCGCGAGCGTCGTGTCTATGGGCGGCCCTACTGACCCAAATGCTTAGCGGTCCAGGTTGGTCGAGGGCATGACAAACCGGCCTGCATGCCGGCTCGTGGGGCAAAGCCATCCTAGTTCCGCCAGTTGAGCAAGGGGACATCACCCCGACCCGCTTGGCGGCCAACGGCATAGATCTTGAACAACTCGACTCCAAATGCACCGATCGGCGTCCGTGCGACAGCGTCACGATCGACCGCGGTATCGACGGACGAGCGACGAGTTGTCCGGAGGTCAACGGAACGAGAAGCGCTGTAGAGTTTCTCGCGCAACACAAGGTATGTCGAACCTGATCGGTGCGAAGAGTACCGTTGCCGTCGAGGAAGCCTCCAATCGGCAGGATCGTTAAGAAGCCGAGCGTGCATGTGATGCACTCCACCTGGAGAGAACGATGGGTTGATCGCGGCCCGTTCTTGAAGTTGATCGAGCCCGATGACGCGAGATGCCAAGCTTGGTCGCGCCTCGCAACATGAGGCGGCCCTTCGCGATTCTCTTCTAGAACGATGGCATCAATAGCCATTCGCCCTGCGAATCGCGCTCACGCTGGTGCCAGAGCGTTCTCGGTCTGTCGCACAACCCCATGCGGGCTTGGGACGCCGCGATATCGCCGTGCCCCGATCATCCGCGGCGCCATGGAAAGCTCCTGAGACCCATCCCCCAGCTGTACGAAACGATCCAATCTGAGGCCGGGATCACACACTCCGCCCAGAAGCTCGATTGTTTGTACCCGACGTACGGTGTTCGTCGGAGCATTCTTATCTTGCGCAGGTTTTACATCAATCATGACTGAACCATGACGACAAAGTCTCCATGAAGCATCAACAATGACAGACGATCGCGATGAGCTGGAGCGTTGCAAGCAAGAGAATGCGCGCCTCAAAGAGCTGGTTGTATGGCTATCCGAAATTGTCTTACGCGACGTCGTAAAACGCGCGGAAGAGCCGAACTGCCGCGAGCCTATGGCGCAGCGCGACTTATCGCCTCCTGACAAGAGGGACCCGGCCCGGCCCTCGTTTCGGTAGAGGCCGGGCGACTGACTGCGTGATGCACAAAACCGCTCGGCCGGAGAGGGACCATGACCGACCACGTGTCCGCCGTCGTCGACGCGCCTGCCGGTTCCAGAAATGCAGCTCGCAAACCGGTGTACGGCGCATGGCCGATGCCGCACCGGCCCTTTGCGACGCGTAAGAAGCGGCCTTTTGTCGAGAATGCGATCCTGACGAGCCTACCCCTGCGAGACCGTACCGCGATCGGAAAGTGCCTTGAGCCGATTGTGCTGAAAGAGCGCATGATCTTGCAAGAGCCGAAAGGACATGTCGGGCACGTCTACTTCATCGACTCAGGGCTCATCTCGCTTAGGGTTGCCGCGGGAGGAAGCATGCTTGAAACGGCAGTCGTGGGCTACCGAGGTCTGGTCGGCGGTTCGTTCTTGTGGGGAGGGCGTCGTTCGACGCATCAATCGGTTGTGCTCTTTCACGGGCGCGCGCGCAGGATCCCTGTTGAGGATTTGCGCCGGGTGATAAAGGGACGTCCTGTGATCCGAGATCGTCTCTTTGAGTACGTTCAAGCGCTGACGTTTCAATGCGTTCAGACGGGATTGTGCGGAGTTCGGCATAATCGGGAACAGCGGCTCGCGTCCTGGCTCTGTTTGGCGAGCGATGCTGCCGAAGCCCGCATGCTGCCCGTGACGCGTGACTACCTTTCCAACGTCTTGGGACTGGGTCGTGCAGGCGTCACGGAGACGCTGATCCGATTCGAAGAACAAGGACTAATTCGCAAGATACGGGGCTTTTTGCAGATCGACGAGCGCAAGAAACTCGAGCAAAAAGCGTGCTGTTGTTATAAGCTTGTCTCAAGCGCCTACGTCTCGTGTCAATCTGCAATCTCGGCAGAAGAACCAGTTGGTTAATCGAGGCCAAGGCGCTCTTCTTCAATTTTTCAGTTGATTGGCTTGGGTCGCGATCCGTCTCAAATGCTTGCTTAAGCGGGCTGGTGAGCTGGTTGAGGGCGAAACATGCGCGGCGCGAGAACGACCTTGGTGTGGTTGACGCGCGCTCCTCGCGGAGAGCCGCCCGAAAAGCTGAGACGGGCCTGGGATTTTCCGGAAGTCTCCTCGAGGCCAGCGAGGTGGCTGATAGGGTGATGTTCTTGCTGACGTGGACTCGCGACGTCGTCACGAAGTACACGTCATGCTGCACACGCGAAATCCGGCCTTTTAGCTTTTGCGGAAATCTTGCTCAAGTACGAAGCCAAAGTGCGATGCTGAATGATCCCAATCTCATCGCGCTTTAGGGGCATCCGCATTCGAACGGCGCGGGCAGGAGGCGCACCCTCGCGGTTATGGGCCACGATTGCCATCGCTCATGCGAGAGTTCGTCGCGTTCGAAGATCTTGGCGCCGGGATAGACCCGCCCGGCGTAAGCAACAACCAACCCCCGGTCCTGGGTCTCAACAAACGGCGTCCGAAGCGGAATCGACGTCGGGGACTTGTCGTGGAGCGAGAGTCGACTCCCATCGGAGGCTTGAGATGGTGGCCGTCGCGGCCGATGCCTTGGTGATGCGGTGCCTTATTTGAGCATCTGTCCATCTGCCGGTGCCCTTGCCTGTGTTCTGGGTGATGTTGCGTGCAACCGAATTGCCCCAGGGACGGTTTAAGGAACCAGGAAGACGACCATCGATGATGACAATCACAGTGCGGGGGAAGCTTCAGCACGAAACGCGTCAAATATCCGCTGCGCCTTGGCGAGCGTCTCCTCGTATTCGGCTTCTGGATCCGACATCGCAGTTATCCCGCCACCTGCGTGAAACACGGCCAGACCGTCGTCGATCGTGACAGTTCGAATCGCAATGTTCGTGTCCATCTGCCCATTGAAGCCGATGAAGCCGATTGCCCCGCAATAGACCTCTCGTGCCACTTGCTCGATTTCGGAGATGATTTCCATTGAGCGCACCTTCGGCGCCCCGGTCACGGAGCCGCCGGGAAAGCAGGCCCGAAGCAGGGCGACTGCATCCTGATTGTCTGCCAGCTCACCCGTAACGACGGACACGAGATGGTGTACTGAAGCGTAGGATTCGAGGTTGCACAGCGCCGGAACGTCTACTGAGTGCGGAAGGCAGACACGTGACAAGTCGTTACGCAGAAGATCGACAATCATAATATTTTCCGCGCGGTCCTTTTCGGACGCGAGAAGCAGTTCGGCGCGGCGCCGGTCCTCTACACAATCCGTAGACCGCGCACACGTGCCCTTGATGGGGCGAGTTTCGACCTGTCGTCCGTCAAGCTTGAGAAAACGCTCCGGCGAGCTCGATGCGATGGTCAGCTTGCCGTAACGCAGCAGAGCTGCAAAAGGCGCCGGGTTCAACGATCGTAGCTGGGAATAGAAAGTAAGTGGGTCGAATAGACGCGACACCCTGGCGCTGAAGCGTTGCGCGATATTCGCTTGAAACAAGTCACCAGCCAGGATCAATTCGATAACGCGCTGTACTGCGGCAATGTATCTCGCGCGGCTGAAGTTCGAACGCCATGCGCCCGCTGTGCCAGGGAGCACAATTCGCGGCGACCGTGGCCTGGCCAGCAATGCAGCGAACTCATCGGCTCGACGGCGCGCACGTTCGGCTCGTCGCGCGGGATCCTGCTCTGGCCATCCGGTCGAGACGATCCAGCATCTCTTGTCGCGGTGATCGAAGCTGACGACCACGTCATAGAAGTGCAGGATCGATTGGGGCAAATGCTGACCGGCAATCGCCGGCGCCGGCAATCGCTCCAGTGTCCGGTTGAGATCGTAGGCAAGAAAGCCGGCTGCGCCTCCTTGAAACGGCGGCAGATCGGGATCATGCTCCTGCGGATACTTGGCGAGAAGGCTGCGAAGCACTTCCCATGGGTCGCCATCCAGGGGCTCTCCATCGTAACTTGGCTGTCCGTTCTCGACCACGTAAGTGCTGAATGGTTCGCAGCTCAGATAAGAGTAACGTCCGAGCAAGGCATGCATCGCTGCGCTATCGAGAAACGTCAGATGCGGTCGGTGCGCCAGGCAGCGCATTGCGGTGACAGGCGCGATCCATTGCAATTCTCGGATGTGCATTGAACGATTTGTCACGAAAATCACTGGCGACAGATGCGCTTCCATTGTGAGTCCCATCCCAAAGCGAAAGCGCCGCTCGCCGGGATCCCGTAAGTCCTTGACGTCAATTGTCGGGTGGTCGCTCGCGCGTAGGCGCGGTGCGCCGGCAAAGTTGAATCATTCCTCCTATCGCCGCGTAGCGCGCATCTGTGGATACATTGTAGTCGGCCGCGAACCGCAGCTCCCGGAACGGCCTCACCAGCCTGATCGCCTGCTGGTACAGGCCGTGCGCTTTGTAGGCCGCGAGCTCCGTCTCGTTGTTG
>Ga0099824_1004932_pt1 | contig 18975 bp, 6 predicted proteins | sample SiratrowhiteBW_FD_76837 | JGI IMG/M metagenome (GOLD analysis project Ga0099824, IMG submission 76837) | Root nodule microbial communities of legume samples collected from California, USA - Siratro white BW | ecosystem: Host-associated > Plants > Roots > Nodule | place: USA: California... | reverse complement strand
TTTTTTTTTTTTTTTTTTTTTTTTTTTTGAATTTTTGGGGTGGATGAGTTCAGTTGTCTTCCTTGTGGACACATATATGGCATGTCTTGCATCAAAAGATGGCTTCAGCAGCGCCAAAATTCCAGCAAGGTACATACACAATGTGTTTGGTTTAGACTTGAGAGGTGTTTTCTGAAACTTATGCAGCCAAAAGTTGCTCGACATTTATCTTTTATTTGCTTTTTCGTCCCAGTGTCCACAATGTAATAGGAAATGTAAGTTGAAGGACGTGAGGAAACTCTTTGCTTCCCGAGTAGTTGCCGTCGAGGAAGAATCTCAGAAGGTTGGGCCATGTTTATGTGCGTATTTTATGTGAAAAAGAAACCTTTTAAGAAGATAGTTACCTGATTGATTACTTTTTCGCTGTTGGCAGAGAATTCAGTCACTTGAGGCAAAGTGTGCTGCCCTTGAAAGTAAGGTAGTAGGATGCTATGCAATATTTTTTTGCATGCTATTTTTTCTTCCTGGCTGTGTGTGTTTTGAACGTTTGATTATGCTGGAATATGAAGCTATATTTTTGGTTAAAACAATATATCGAATATGTTATTAGGCCAGTGATTGGCGAAAGAAAGAAGAGGGATGGAAGTGTCGAGAAGCCTCCTTGCATATTCAAGTTCAGAATCTTACAGAGGTATCTCTTATGTATTAGCATATACAAATAATTTGTCGGTAAATCTGTGGTTTTCCAAATTTGAAAACCTTTTACAGACTATGGTTGGAGCCACTCTTACTACCTGGATATTTTATTTTATATGAAATAGATGAGGATGTCATGTCATGTTTGCCACACTGTTGCATCTTCTACCCGTAGCCCCCACTTTATTATTAGACCATTAACACTCGTGCTGCTGTTGTTTGCCTGTTTACTTCCTTTATGACCCAGTAATTTAACATCTTTCACTTTTTTTGTTACTTTGTCTGAACCTATTAGGATATAAGGAAAAGGGAGAGTTAGTTAATAGTTAGAGATGGCTAGTTAGATATGAATAGGGGAAGAGGAGAGAGGGAGCTTTGTTTCCATTGTATTGATCATTAATTGGCTTAGTGAAGGGGAACCCTTGTTGGAGGGTAATTTGCTCTCCTATTCATTGTTCTTCTCACCTATTCCATTAAATTCTTTCTTTTCTTCTCATTTCAATTTTTAGTTTGTAACAGGAACCTTGTTGCATTAAAAACCATTTTCTTAGTTTTAACAACTTGATGTTGAAAATTGAGGTATTTGCTTGAGGAGCATAGGGTACATAAATTTATGCAGTATGAACTGGTTTAAAGATTTGGTCCAAATCATAAAACCCTTTTCTATCCTTTTGGATCTTTGTATGTATGGTTTAAACTATTATGTACGTTTGGCGTGTAGAGAAACGCTTATTTGGAGCTGCTGCTACTAGATATGCAGAACAGGCAATCTGCATTGATAAGTGGCAATGGAAACTCTCAGTGGAGATGTGAATCTGGTAATCATTCTTTCAGCATTCAGATGAGATGACTGATCTTTGCCTAATAAAAGTTGTCTCCTTTTGCTCACCCAGCACCCACTCCCACTTCCTTTCTACAACAACAAACTCTTTTCAAGAAAAAGTTGCTGTTGGTTTCATTGATTGCTTAAGTTTTTTCCCCTGCTAATTTGTGGTGTGGACACATCAACTTTAACTGAATGTAACTTGTAGAGCACAACATCGGCCCAAAGTACTGTGGAAAGGGATCCATTTGTAATTTTGAATTGCAGGTATGCCATTCTCTCATTTAGCCCTCTCCTCTCCTACCTAACATCACCACTTTGGAATATTACACTATATTCTCTTTTAGTCTCACCCTTTCTCAATTTACCTCCTAATCTTTTTTCCCATTAGCCCCCCAAAGTTTGTTTTAAAGTGAAAAATATTATAACCATGGTTAAAGCTGTGGCTATGAAACCTAAAACTTTAATGGAATTTATTAAATTGGCAGTTCACTTTAAACCAAACTTCAGGCAGGTTAAGTTATTTAAAAGAAAAAGTTTAGGATGGTAAGCTGGGAGTATGTGGAACCATAAAGAGGTGACGTGTAATATAATACCATACTTTTTAAAATAACATTTTCTCTCATAACAGGCTTATTTTGTTAGAAAAATTTTATATGTTGATGACTTGAATTTTATTTAGCTAGTGTTTACCTGTTTTAGAAAGAGTTTCATCTGGATGGTGGGCGCATTTTCGATATGGACATTTCTAATCAAATTTTATTAGTCGCACAAAAGCCAAAGGAACTAGGTGGAATACACACGATATCTAAAGTAAGATACTTCAATTTGAAGTATTTGTGTATTGTGTGCGGCTTTAGTTTCTCTTATGTAAAGAAGAATTTCGATTTAACCTTCATGGAAACTTGGCTTTGTAGATGAGCTTGTTGTCTCCATTTGAGGTGCAAGATATCTTACTGCCTTCTGGTACAAATGGTGTTAGAGACCTGCATATTTCTCCTTCTGATAGTAGTCTGGTTCTCTTTTCTTCGTTAGGAAAGAAACTATCAGTGCTCAGGTATAGTTGCATTAAATACTAATTTATCGTGTCTGACATAGTAAACCTTTGTAATTGGTGTATTTTCCTGTGCTACAGCTTGGACAGTGGCAATCTTGTCATCAATTATGATCTACAGGTGAAGTTTGATTCAATATTTTCATTTGGTAAAATAGTAGCAATAAAGCTGTTGGCAATAGTGTATAATTGCAATGCTTTGTGGTTTTTCAGATTGGTATTGCTTGTGTATTTAACTTGTTATCCTCCTCGAATTAAGTAATCCAAAACCATAAGGAGCCTGAAAAGACAGCTAGCTATATAAGTAAAGGTTTCCAATCTCTTTGAAAGTTTCCTAGGGATGCTCTTTTAAAGTAACCATTAACTGAACATCGTATTGAAGATAAGAAAATCACTGAATCCCATAAAGGATGCAGTGTTGTAAGTAGCTATTCGAGAAAGTCTAGCTTTTTTCTCCAACCTCAGGCACCAAATAATATCAAATAGCATACGTCAGGGGGGCAAGGCAACGTTAGTTCCTGTGATTCTAAATCCTTGGAAATGACGTATATAAGAGGGAATTCTCCAAACTACTTATAGAAATAGATTTTTAAAATAGTTTTTTCATGCACCTCCTTGTTGTGTACTAATTTACTCTTTTCGTTGCTCAGAGATAGCAAATTATCTCACATCAGAGTTGTAGTCCCTCTTTTTTTTTTTTTTTCTTAACCTTGAATTCTGTTACAGGTTCCTGCATGGTCTTGTTCGTGGGATCTCAACAATTCGCATAACATATATGCTGGGCTACAGGTTAGCAATTTGGTTTTATATTTATTGGATGTGGGAGCTTCAAATTCTAATCTTCAGATTAATTTCCTGCAGAATGGTTCTGTCCTAGTGTTTGACATTCGTCAAACTGTAGGCCCCGTGAAATCTTTAGTTGGTTTGACTAACAACCCTGTGCATACTGTCAGTTCTCTTGCACAAACTTCAAGTCTTTCTTCGGGTGTTAAAACCATCCTATCGGCATCTGCCTTTGGCCTTTGTCAGTGGAACATTGATTCTGAAGAACGGTAGGCTACTTGCATTTTATGGATATCTACTTTGTGTATAATTATTATCATCGCCTTATAAATATTATACAAAACTTTGATTTGCTGGCACTATCCAGTTAGCACTACAATCATGACAGGCAAACACCTCGCTTTACCCATTTTCTTTTTGGATTTGTGCGGGGCTACCTTTGGGTATAATTGGTTTTGTTTTGAAAAAGTATGCGAACATTACGAATTGTACATTTCCAATGTTTGGTCCATCGTTGTATCTTTCACTTCACTCCTTTGCTCCTATTATTTTTCAGTTTTTCTAATATACATGCTATGTCTCTAGCTTGTATTGTCAAAATTATTTTAGATTATTTTCTTTGTTAGAGTCATATTTCTTTTGCATTTTGGAAATTTACATTATTTTTATAAATTTGATTAAATCAGCTCTCGACTTTGGCATACTTTCCTGCATTTATAAGATAGTATATGATGGATCATTCCTATTTTCTTCTGCATAATTTCAACTTGGTTCCACGAGGACAGTGGTGATTTTAGAAGCAATCATGTACAGAGTGTCATCCTCTATTTTTATTGCTGTAAATAGCTCTCCTAATACTTCACCTTTTTTAAATATGAAGGCCGCTTGTGGTTCCTGAAACTGATAATCAAGGAGTCTGCATATCCCTTGCCTATTGCCCTAGCAGTGATGACATTGTTGCTTCTTACAGACCGATATTCGACATGTCCATGGATGAGCCTCTATCTCAACCATTGGCCACTCCTCTTAGTGCTGGACAAGGAGTACAGGGCACTCATGTCTTGTTCAATAGAAAGGGTGGTCATCATTTCCAAAAGGTGGCTTCCTCATATGCCAATGTAAGTAAAATTCGACTACCAAAATGTGTAATTATGGACGTAGAGAATCAGAGCAGATTGTTTGCATCTTGGGATGAAGTTACATGTGATTTGGTCTTGCATGAGTTGCCATCTTTTAGAGTTATTCAGCAATTCAAAATGCCAGCTCAGGCCCGTGATCTTAGGTACTCACCTAGCCACGGCATACTTGGTTGTTTAAGTGAGAACGCGTTACAGCTTTTCTATTCCAAACACTCGTCGGTAAGGTAATTCTATGTTTCGCAATTGCTCTTATCATTGCAATCTTTTGAAGAAAAAAAGGGATCATTGGCTTTGATATCTTTTTGTTCTAAATTATTCTACATTAGAATTTAACTGTCCATAAGTAGTTGGAAAAGTTATTTCTCGCCCCGAGCCTTCGTTTTTCTGTAAATTTTTTTGTAGGTTATTATTTTTTGGTAATAACTTCTGTATTGGAGCAGTAATGTACTAATTTTGATATTGCCATTCTGTATTGGAGCAGCAGTGTACTAATTTTGATGTAACTGTGATTACTACTTCTCTTCGATGCAATAAAAAAATATTGGGTTAATTATGTTTTTCATCACCATATATTTTACAAAGCAAAATTAGTTTTGTAATTGGCAATATGGATTACTTTTTGTTACAACAATTACATTGTAAAATGTTGGTTTGAGATATTTGTTGCAGCTTTAGGGTGCTATACGTTTTTTTGTCGTATAAACTAGTTAGAAAATAAGTTTGTTTTTTTATATATAAAAATAGAGAAAATTAAAGAAAATAAGTTTGATTTTTTGATAAAATCAACAATTCACTTGAAAAAAAAAATTAACATCGAAATTTGTCGTTGTTGCCACGCTTCTGTATTCTATACACCGTTTGTTGTGGAACAAAAATGTATTGAAAGGTAAGAGTTTTGCAAGAGTTTGTAGATTAGGGTTTTCCTATTTTGATGCTTGGAATTTTGATACGTAAGTTGTTGGTTGTGATTGTTTATTGTGAGTTTCCGATTGTGTTTTGTATCATCGTTTGGCTGCTTTCTAACTTGTGTATTGAGTGTTTATGTAGTGTCTTATTATGCTTAAAAAATGTTTCGATTCAAAAATTTTTCGTGCGGCTTTCACATTAAATTAGTTGTTCACATAACTAAATTACATTTAAAATTTAGAATTGTCATTATTCTATTTAATACATTTTACTCAATGTTTTCAGATAAATGGTATAATCCAAAAAAAAAAAGTAATTTCTATGAATGTGCGTTGAAGAAATAATGAAATATTTGATAATATCGTTTGGTTCTTCAAATCATGCATGAATACCTTCGAAGTTATGGTAAGACTTTTGATTGGAGGTAGAAATCACAATAACATCCATTTCCCCCCAAAAAATGAATAACATTTTCCTTAAATGATCTGTCTGAAGTGATAAAAAACGGACATAATGCCATAGCCCACACGATTCCAAGAAAGTGGCTTTCTTTGTTGTCCTTATCTAATTATAGGTCCCTGCTTAATTGCATTATGATACGTTGAAGTTGAAAGACTTCTTTACATTAAAGTTAAACCAAAACGAAGGCAATAGATAATTAATTTTGAATTGTTAAATGTAATTGGAATGCGTGATTAACTTAATTTCAATTATAATTTTTATATTAAAATGTGTTAGAATGAAAAAAATTACTATTTCCAAAACGTAAATTTTCAAATAAAACATCTCACATCAGTCAAATAACTAATCCTTAAAACATGCCAAATGAAGAGAAAGGGGGTGGGGTTAGTAGAACAGAACTGTAGAAGATATTCAATCATTAAGCAATGCTTAACCATATATTCAATCATTGTCACTCCATTAATGGTTTAAAAGCTATCCACCAACGACCTTTTTTTGTTTGATCCTGCTGTTATTGCCCTCTGCTTTATGCATTATTGGACTTCGAGCATCTTCAACCTCCAATCATTCTAGGCATTCAGGCGAAGAGTTCTATTTTCATAATTTTTACGTTGCCATGTAGATTACCATTTTCTGTGTTTGCTTTTCTTTCATTCTTGATTTATTGGTGGTTTATGGCTTGAATTACTTTTGACACCCTCATCACATAAGCATTTTAGGAACAATGTTAGTAGTCTGTAAAGAAAAATACATATTTATTACATACATTAATTTTAAATAGAGAAAAACAAAAAAACATACATTAGCAAAATGCTCTGTAATTACTACTCTTTTGTAAATTTATGACTTTTATTGTCTTGCAATTTCTGATAAATATAAAGATAAGATTGTAAATAGTGATATTGCACAATACATGATGTCTGTCTTTGTAGAAAAAAAAAAATATCGAAATAATACAGTTAAGATAGTGTCATTGCCATAAACAACAAAATCAAGTCGCATATGGTTATATTTTAAACGAGTTTCAGATTCTATTAAAATATTCATCTGACATGCACACACGGTATAAATCACCGTACAATATGTGGACATAATTAGTAATTGTTAATGGATTGCAGAAACAGAACCTTTTTAAGAGAATTTTCTGAATCTGGAATTTACGTTCATGAATCAGTAACTGGTCTGTTTGATTCATTGAATCCTACGAATAAACCAATAGTACCATTTAAGTTTGCCAACTAATTACGTGTATAACTTTAACGGTTGGAAAACGTGAAAGTTTTTTCTTATTCTTTTAGTTATATAAAAAGAAGCGAGTGTTATATTTTGCAAGAACATTTGCAAATATTATATTGGATTATCATCATTTTGTGAAATTAATTTTACTTAAAACTTTAGTATGTTATAATTTTCTAACCCTTTCTTTTTATAATACACGTTTAGTTTATGACAATAATTTTGTTTAAATACGAGGGTGTGCATTAGTTATTTTTCACAATTTATTTTTAGGAGTATTTTAGCGAGGTTTCAGTTTGGATTATTTTTTGTTTGTACTTTCCTGGTTTTTAAAACTTGTTTTTATTGTAATTTTTCATTTAAAAGTATGTAAGTTTTTTCATATGAGGTTGTGATGAGAAGATTTGGAGTGAAAAAATAAGAAGATAAATTCTCTTATACGCATTTGAGAGAAAATTCATCCCTTTTGAGTTTCTGAAATGAGATGTAGATCTAGTGAAAATGTGGAACCCTAAGTTACACTAAAGTTAGAGTTGGTCTAAGACTTGATGCACATCACAAGTTATATTAAGTTACATAAAAGTGTCAAATTTAATTTAAACTTTTAAGGTGATGTTTGAACTTAATGAAAACTCAGTCTTACAAGACTTTTATGTGTTAAGTCAAGAGAACAAAAGTGTGTAATTTTTTTTTTATACGTAGACAATATTTTTATAACTAACCTTTATAAAAAAATGAATTTGAGAAGCTAAAAGAAAAACTAAGTTCAAAGTTTGAAAGGGAGGAAATTGATCTCGCAAGGTAAATAATGTGGTAGACATTGAAAGGGGTTTAGATGGTTGAGATATTGTATCTATCTTAGCAATGATATATGTGATTGAGAAGTTTATTATGCATGAATCTAATGTGGGAATGAGACAATGAGACATCCTGCAAAACTCTCATTTCCAAACTCCTAGTAATGAGGAAGAAAGGAAAGGATTAAAGATTACTCCATATGCTAATGGAGTAGGAAACGTAATGTATAGGATGATTAGCAGGAAAACATATATAAATTATTTATTAATGTGGTTAACAAGTTCATGGCAAATCTCAATGGCTTATTGGGAGCCTTTGAAGTTAATGTTAAGATGTTTGAATAAAATAATAGCATTTGATCTAGTGTATAAATGATAAGTACTAATTTTGAATGTTTTTATACTTGAGAAATATTGATTACTTGCGGGTTTAAGTGTTATTTAAAATAGTAATTACTCTCAAATTTAGAGTTTTTGGATTAAAATTTATATTTTGAGTTCTGAGTTAAAGGAAATCATTTAATCTCAATTATTGTGAAATTTCATGTATAAAAGAATGAAGAAAATGATAGATTAGAAGAAAAGAAATGAAAAGTTAAAATAGAGAAAGACCCAAAAGAAAAGCCACAAACCAAGTTTAAAAGGAGATTTTTAGGATTTTGGAAGGAATAAGACCTAGAAGACGGAGGCAAGACCTAGGGACGGAGGCGGACGGCTAGAATCAAGATTTCTTCTTCTCTTGCAATCTTCCTTTCATTAGATTGTAATGACTATTATAGGTAGCTAATTCTTTATCTTTGGGATTGAATGTAATATTTTGAACTCATTCATATTTTTTGTGATTTTTATATATAATATTCAGTTTCTACTCAACTGGTATTTTCATCTTGTGCTTAATGCTAGATTTTATCTGATAAATAGAGTCTTGATTTTAATTCTTAAATTTAACTGGGAAGTACTTTTGAGTTTCCGACCTAGATGAAAATAATCAATATATTGGAATACTAGGGATAGGTTTCGATATATTGATTGCGTATAATATCCGTTCTTAATGCTGGGTAATTTACTAAATAGTCGAGGGATCAGTGTTGTTTAGGAAATTTCCTTATGAATTTATATAAGAGGAATCAATGTGGGTGTGAATGATTTTTATATGTGCATCAATTGTGAGTAGTTACGAATATTGTATGTTTTTATTAAATCCAAAATATGAATGAGAGAGATAGATGAAGTTCAATCCCAAAGTCCTTCTAGATCTTGCAAACTCCTTTTTATAATTGTTACTTATTTTTAATTGTTCTTTTATGTTTCTTTACTCAAATTATTATCAAATCATCTTAAAACTTAATTTGCTTATTGAGTAGTGACGTTGAAATTCTAAAACAAAACTATTCTCTGTGGGATCGACATCCTTACTTTATAAATCTATATTACTTGTGACTTGGTACACTTGCCGAATAAAGTCTTAACAATAAACTTATATAAGAATTTGTAGACATGTAAGGAATCTTATCTTGATACCAAAAACTCTCTATGCACGTTTTTACATTGTTTGGATTTAGAGTTTGTTGAAAATCGAATTTGTAATTAGTAGTGGTTTTATCTACTACCCAAGCAAAGTATATTGGAGAGTTGAGTATTGTGTAAGACTGTGTGACTATTTATTGTGATAATTAAAGTCTTATACATCTAGTTGATCATTTGAATTTGAGGATATCAAAATCAAGAAGATGGTCTTAGAGGAGAGTTCCACGACGTGTTTACGAAGTCCTTATAAATATCGAGGTTCAAACGATGTTTAGAGCGGATTAATTTTTCATTTAAGGACAAAGGAAGATGATGTTGGGAGTTCGTCCATGATTTAGAATTAAAGTGAAAAATTGTGATGATTAACTCTAAATCATATAAAAAAACAATGTACTAAACTCAATTCGTATCGTTTTACTAACTAAGCATAATTTGAGGTTATCCAAATGAGTTAAAAAATAATACAAATTTAATGTATACTAAAGTCTAGAGGTAAAATTTTACAATCCATTAACTGAATTTAGGTTAGGTTCTAAATTTAGGTTAGGTTTATTATGAGATGAATAAGTAATTAGCGAATGACAAGATATATGAATAAAACCGAATTATTATAAAAATGAATTGAATTTTAAAATTGAATTATTATAAAATTGATTAAATTTAAAAAAATAGGTTAATGGAACTGAGTTTTGTAATTATTTAAATAAACTGAATTATATTCTAGTTTAAGTAAACCGAATTAAAATAAACTATTTTGAATTACTATTAAAGTGTCAGAACTATTTGAATTATTTAAACAATTATTACTTCATATCTTATTTCAAAACATATTTTCCCATATAATAAATGAAAGTTCAGCTTAATTCAATCAGTTAAATTTAAGAATAATTCAATTTTTAAACTAATTTAAAATAACATTTTAGTTGAGGTTTTTTTTTTTTTTCAAACAATTTAAGTTTTTAATGTATAGTTCAATTTAGGACCAATTAGGTTTAGTCGAATCTTTTCTATAAGCCTGCTGTTGCAAACAATAATAGATTTAACGAAAAATTATATTTAATCTATACTTCTAAAATAAGACTCAAACTTAATTAGAATTTAGTTTTGTATGAATCTTTCAGAATAAACATGTATTGGAATATGGTTGAATTCTATTAAAACCACACAAATTTAATCAGTCCTCAAAATTTCAAATTCAAGTCTTATATTCTATTGAGCGAGTACGAGTTGGTAAATTTAGTCCATTTTACCATATTCAGCAAAGACCAGAGAGAAAGCTAAACATACCATGAAGGAGTGAAGAAAGTATATATTGAAAGAGACAAAACAAATTCTAAAAATCACAATTAGATTTCCTTTATTATTTCAAACATCAAGTTAAAATTATTTTAAAATAATTTTGACTCCTTAGAGTTAATAAGGACATGTTAACAACTTTTAAAATGAAAAATATCTATAAACATTACTTGTTTAAGAAAATTCAAAACCAATTATTAATAGCTAACACATTATGGAATTACATTGGCAAAAGTAATGCAATGTTATCAATAAAAAAGTTTTCGATTTCCTTTTCAATTGCTTTCAAAGGTCCACAACCTCCTACATAATCATGCTATATCTTTTCATGCAATAAACTTTTCCATGGTAGTAGTAATAAAGTTTCACATGCACCAAAAAGTGATGGAACAAAACACACTTAGCCCCCTCCCCATGACACAGACACAGATAGGTTGTGGTTTTCATCATTGAAAAGACAATAACATTATTAAATGAAGTGTGTGGTTTTTTTAGTATTGGCACTCAGTGGTGCCACAATCACCGACCCATACACATTAGCCATTTTGCATTCCATTGGACTTGGACATTCATATTATTCCTTTTCCCTTCCTTTCTTTTCTTTTTTCTTTCTCTAAAAGAAAAACAAAACACACAATCTTCCAAATATTCTCGTGTCTTGAGAGCCTTGGACGCACAACCCCGTACACTTGCATTATGTAGCTGCCGAGCAAGGGGCCCCATCACAAAATTCCCACATCGAGTAAAAGAAACTTTCTCAAACAAAAAAAACAAAACAAATCACAAGAGAACAGTGTTTAGTTTTGGGGACCAAAAAGTAACATTATTTTCACTCCCAAATAATCCACCAACCAAGTGTGCAATACTTCAATGCTACAATACTTGAAACTTCAACCCCAACACTCTGGTGTTAAACTGTGATCTCTCTTGGGGTCTTGACAATAGTTATAAACCATGAGATATCTCTGCACCCATCTCATGGCTCTGTTTTGTTGCCTAGTCAACCCACCAGACCTATATGGTGATGCTGAAACTGGATGGCACCAACGTGGTGCATAGGCTGAGCAACCACTAGCTTTGAAGTTGGAATACTTTGCCACGAAAGGTTGGTATTTGTAATCAGCTTTGTACTTTCCATCTTCAGTTGCCCACGATGAAGCATCCCATATTGAACCATATAGCCACATTGGCCTCATAGGAAATGTTGCACCACTCTTCCTCGGGTACCTCCTTATTGGCACATCATCCACTAGGAATCTGACACGCAATTCAATGTCAAATTAAACACCATTTTTTAAGAGTCACAACATATACATCATTCAACACTTGAACTCATTTTATAATTAAAATGGTCTAAGTGGCCATCTAAGGAACTAGTAGATCAATTAATTAAATGTTACTTTTAGCTTTTTCATTAGTTGGGAGTCAGGAGATTTTGCTTACCCCACACTTTGATGCTTGGGTTTTTTGTGCCACTCATGTGACCTTGATTCTACCATTTTTCTACATGATTCACACTATTCCTGTCATATCCCTACTTTCCTTCCTTAATTTCATAAAATGAAATTATTGCCCTTCCATCTTACAAAATATCAGTCGAGTTATATGATTCTTATACACATTTTTCGATAATCATATCACTTATCTAATCTCACTTATTTTTAGTCCTTTTAGAAAAAAGTATTCGAAATAGAAAATGTCTAGCCAATCAGTTTTGGCTAGACTGTGACACCTGATGATAAGAACCACATACACCGAATCCAACCTTACTAAGTTCCTTCAATCTTCATTCCTACCTATCTACTTCAGGAGAAAACGAAGTAGTTCCTACCTTATCTATCCTTTTCTTTGGATTATGACTGAAAATCCATGCATTTAATTTGACATAGAGGCAAAGTCACAAGCATACATTCAGAAATACAGTTACAGTGTTTATGTACAGTGACTTACATTATTTCCTTGGGACTCCACAGAATAGCATAGTGATGAAAATCCTTGGTAGGATCAAACCAGAGATGGAACTTCATCTCTCTGCCTATAATTCTCCCATCTCCACTCCCTCTTATGTAAACATTGGTCTGCAATGTGTAAGGCTTTCCAAATGTTGTCCCAAGAAACTCGATGTCCACTTCATCATGGAAACCAGGATGTGCTTCACTGTTTGAGAGCTGCCATTAATCAAATAGTCATCATATTCACATATATTAGTAATTAATTAACTAGCTACACTACGCAAAATGAGTAAGCTTTTACTAAGTAATCTCTCGAGGCCATATCTTACATAGAAAGCTGTTATAACTCCAGCAGTATAGCCAGGTTGGACCTTAATGGAAGCCCCAAAGTAGCCGGATCGAAATGGCCTTACTGACTTGAAGCCACTTCCTGTTTACCAGAAACAAAGATTAAGATTTCAGTGATATCATGCAACAGAAAGAGAGAGCATCGAAAGTGATCAGATTCAGACCTGAGGTTCTATCAAGCCAGATTGTTAATGCATTTTGGTCTAGACTTTGGTGCTGAGGGCCCCAGAGGTTTCGAAAGCCTTTGTAAAAACTCATAGACCTGAATTTGGAACTTGGCCAGTAGCCAGGTGAAGGTGGCCAATAAGCATTGCTTGAAGGGGCCATCAAGATTAAAATAGCAAAGAGAAAGAGAGCCATGAAGAAAAGCTAGTTAAAGTGTTAGCAGAAAGGAGAATGATGCTGTTTTGTATAAATGAAGGAAGGGTGTGAGAGAGAAACTACTCAAGGTAAGGTGCATATGGAAGAATAGTGTGGTAGTCAGTTTGATATAAATAAGAAAAATAGTGGGTCCCCATTTGAGATTAAATGATGGGATTACGGAGGGACTGGATGAATTAAGCATATCAGTAATAATTATTCATACATCATTACAGACAAAATGGAGGTCTTTAATAGTTGGATATCATTGATGCAATTATGTCTTGCATTTTTATAGCTTTAGGCACTTAGGTTAATTAGTGTAACTTTTCTTTTTCCCCATAGGAACTACTTTTCCCCCCCTCCTCTATTTATGACACAAAATCTGTAAGCTAGGTTGGAAAGCTTAAAACAGGTGATGGGATCCAGAAGGGGTAGATGGATGTGCCTTAAATGTGGCTCTTTATTTTGTGTTGCATGGCTTTCACATTCAAACTAGAACCTAGGCTTGTGTCTGTAGGCTTTTCCCTTTTCATTGAAGGCTACAGGTATTTTTGTCTGAGCTGTGAAAGCAATAGCTGGATTAACCCCATCGTTTGGTGCTTTTCACCACACAATTTCCCTTCCCGTTGTGTCACTTACCATTCAGTCAAGCACAAAATGTCTATATAAGGGCCAAATGAGCCAATGAATAAATGATAAAACAGATAAAAGTTAAAACGAAAGGCAATGTGGGGCAGATTCTGATTTAGTCAATTCTCATGAATCAAAGTGAGTAACGGTGTGTTATAGCCTGTGAATTTCATCAATGGAGTGGTGGGTCAGTAGCTATCCATTAATGGACCCCAAACCTTTATTTGATTGAAAATGGGGGCACATGAATGATTGATTGACACGTATAGTAACCCTTCTTAGTGATGGTAGAATAGTTTAGCTTCTATTCTTAATATGTTGATCAATCAAGAAAATGATCAGTCCACATAGATTGCTAACAATGCACATTTTTAGTATAAACAAACCTTCAGAATAAAACCTTGAATAGGACAAATATTAACCATAGTGAATTTAACTTCAATTGCCCTCAATGTTTTTTCTCTTTCATAAACAAAAAAAAAAGCAGGTACACTCACTGTTCTGCTAATAACTCACAGAATTTGCTAACTATGCCATGATAACCCCAAATATGCAGATAAACTAGTCTGAGAGGAAGATTATGTTTTATGAGTGAATTTGGATAATCAAAACAAAATGACCATGTTAAAGAACTTTGTGGTGAGGCAATAATTTGATGTTCAATTTTGTCTGGTAATGGAAGCAGAAGGTTCGAACCTCTTTTCAAATTGATCTTGTGGATCAGTGCCCCATGAATCCAACTACAATTTAAGTATGAGGTGTCGAAGTACATGAACTTGAGGCATGGTTCCCTGGAAGCAAACCACAAAATCACAAGACACGGAGGCTCTATTATTGAGCTCAAGTCTTGCTACACACACGGCTTCAGCAATTCGTAGAAATAATAATAACCCCACAAAACAGATTTGAAAGTAACACACATAGTGCAGCCTCAAGTGAAGCAAATAATTAATGTGCTGCTTAATGGGGACTTGTGCACTCTCAATTTTCAATTACAGCTTGCAAGACACCTTCTTTCTTGATCTATATGTGTAGACAAATTTTACAAGATTGGGGCAAGCACTATTTTGTCGGTCACACACGGAGGAAGAAAATGGAGGAAGGTTGGAAGATGGTGGCTTGTAGGGTCACTTTGGCCGACAAGTAAAAACCTCACAAGACCCTTCAATTCTTCACTTCTTGTAAAATCTCTGCCATTTCAAATTAACCTTCTTTTTCTATGCTTTCATCTTGCATTACACATATTAATCACTTGTGTTAGATTTGTAGGCTCAATGTGGATGCTTTTGGTTTAATCACATTTTGCATTCAACAAAAGCTATATCATAGCCTTTTTCACACACTCACTTTGTTTTGGATATGCTTTTAGTTTAATCACATTTTGCATCGAGTGATTGTCCGAAGTTCGAAATTTCTTTATGATTTTATCTTTAAAAAATAACTTAAAATTAAAAAAAATGTATTTAAACTTATTTTCACCTCAACTCTTAAAAAATATAAAATTATTAGATATAAAAATATAAGATTATTAGATATACCAGAACAATTACCTTATTAATGTATATGAATTTTGTGTTAGAATATAGAGGCTCACATGAATGGGATAATGACCTGAGTTTTTAAAACTATATATTGTGAAGAATAATTGTAACAATGCGTACATTGGTATCTCAGAGTTTTTGTTCAAGTGGGTTTTAGTGATAATCTTTTTCTTCAATTTTAATGCATCATCTTCCGGCTTTTACATTACAATCAAATATTCTTCTTGAAAAGATCAAAAGGTTAATTACAGATAATTGATGCACTGAACTCACAGTTATTTTGTTAATTCAACTTTAAAATGGTAAATTGTAGTTGATCTAGGTGGGACGAGGATTGATTGCAGTACCACTGAATGTTCAAGCTAAGATAAGGAATATTTTTTTTTTTCAAATTTATTGTTGCAGATTATGACTTTAAATTGTTGCACTAACTTTTAGGTAAACAACTACTAGGAAGCATCCAATTTTTCAATAGGTATGCACTACAGATCCTTGATTATATTATTATATATGCATATTATATGTGTGTGTAAATATAAAACTGAACTTTCCATTTTTCAAATATTATGTTCATCACGCAACTTCGTTTTTCTTGGGATGATTATGATTTATTTATTTTTTTATATAATGTTGTGATTTATTTTTGTCCACCGACTAACAATAAAGACTAACCCTTTTAAGACACATGTTTAGAAATTAATATTTATTATTTTCAACAGAATTCTCTTAAAAATTAAAGAATCAAATATGTAAGATTTTCAAAATATTTTATTTTATTTTCCTGTTAATATTTTATTTTAATACTACTTTTTTCATAAGGGATGAGCAAACTTGATTACCTACTGACCTTGAAAATCAATCAAATTTATTGAAGATAATAGTAGCCAATTTTTATCTACTATGTTAACTTGAAGTGATAATAATATGTGTTGCAGTGAATTAGAATTTAAGATTACAAATGTAGTGCTTCGAAATGTTTGACATTTTAGTTCATTATTATATTAAATCGTACATATACGGTATTCATCTTTTTTTTTTGGACAAATATATACGATGAATTGACTATAAATAATTTATAATGCGTTTTCTATTGAACATTTGTTTATAACACAATTATTATCATGAATGGTTCCTTTTACCAAGCAAATAAACTAAACTAAGCATGGAACGCTCTTATTTATAAGGAACACCATGATAGCTTCCAGTAATAATTAAGTAATACACGAGTGAAATTATTTGGGAAGTTTAATTTCTCCATCTTTCTATTCATTTCTTATTTTTAAGTTCTGTATTTTTATTTTTATTTAGGTCAGTTTACTTTGTAAACACACAATAATTTTATTCCTTTTAATTACTTTACCAAACACAGACTAAAAGAATAATGGATATACAAAAGTAGAAAATAAACTAAAGTCCGATAAAAATAAATAAAAATTGTTGAACAAACACACAAAACTGGATGGTGTTAAACGAAATAACAGAAAACACGAGTCTTTTTTGTTTGGTATAGAAATAGAGAAATAAAGTAAATAAATCAATGACGTTATTGAGATAAATTATTAATTTTGACAATTCAGTTTACTTTGTTAGAGGAGCCATTGTTTCTATGTCAGCTCAAAAGATTATCTCCACATAATAGATTAGGTGGCTATATTAACTTCAAGAGGACACATATTCTAAACTCCCATATTAAATATAACCGCAGTGATTCTTCTTAGAATGTAAAGGTAGTAAATAAAATATATTCTTTTATGGTAAGAAAAATAAAAGATATTCTAATTATTCGATTAATATCATATATAATGATATATGTAAGAGGCAGTTATTTGCTTAGCGGCATCGTTTAAACCACTAAAAATTAAAATTATGTTATAGTATATAAATTACAATTTTGTATTTTATTTTTACAAATTTTAATTTTTTATATATTTTTTTTACTCTCACATCCTTTTAAAAACTTTGAGAAGTTTTTTTATCTCATTTAAAAGACTACAAAGTTCTTTAAGTAACTTTTTTCCTTCTTATATATCTAGGTTTTTTTTCTTTTTTTTTTGCGCTTTGATTGCATATGTGAGTTGTGTGGTGTTTTTAGTCTAGATAAGCAATTATATGTTTTCTTTGTGAATTAACTCCCTCAAAGTAAGTTAGGATTTTCCCAACCTCATATATTCTTTGGATTTTTTTCCTAATATAGCACAAAAGAGTGACAAGGAGTTAGTTAATTGTAAGAATTAGGTCGAGTTAGATATGTGAATTAGTTTGATTTGAATTAATTGGAATATGATATATATATATATATATATAATTTGGTTTATTTGTTTTAAATTGTCTTGTGGTTTTGATTAATTGAGCTAGTTAAATCTATTCATGAGTATATATTAAAATGAACGAATTGTAATGATAATAAATTGAAGTAAATTTATATATATTAGAATTGTTGAAAATGATAATGATAATGATATTTGAATTGTTGAAATTCAAAGTTTTTAATTTGATTTTAAATGAGTTGTTTTTCATGTTGTATTAGAATTTTTTTTATTTAAAGTATTGTAAAATTGTTTAGGGGCAATATAAATGGTTTATGCATATTTAATACCTATTTGTATTGCTGCATAATTATTCTGTGTTATGGTATTTTTGTTTAAGTGACAATTCAATGGTTCTAGGAAAAACTAAAATGAAACAAATATTTTTCTTCTGAATAATTTTCACTCAAATAACAATTTAATTGTCTAAACAAAAATTATGATGAGACAATTCTATCCTTTTCGTGTGATTATAGCTGAAGTGAGAATGATTTGTTCAAATAACATTTTTGTTTTGTAATCAAAATATGAATAAATAAAGTTTATATGTATCTATTATATATGTGGATATTTTTATGGTATTGTATGTACATGTTAAAAGTAGATGCTTAGATTTGATATGAGATTAACCTATAGATATGTGGTGAAATTTTTTTATCGTATCTTTAAATATTAGATATAGAATAATTTATATTTTTTTTTTGAAAATAAGTTAACCTTTTTGAAATAATAGTTTATTTATAACTTGATAATATTTTCTTTTTAGTAAGTTTTCGTTTTCATTATTAATTAAATAAATTTTACGCAAATGATTAATAAAAGAAAAAAAAAATACTAATGAATACTGCTTCTATAATTAGTTATATATATATATATATATATATATATATATATATATATATATATATATATATGTATATATATATATATATATATGTATATATACATATATATATATGTATATATATACATATATATATATATATATATATATATATAAATATTTATATAAATAATATTTATTATTATTTTTTTTTTTTTTTTATTATTGATTTTATATATATATATATATATATATATATATATATATATATATATATATATATAACTAATTATAGAAGCAGTATTCATTAGTAT
>Ga0099824_1004931_pt1 | contig 18978 bp, 15 predicted proteins | sample SiratrowhiteBW_FD_76837 | JGI IMG/M metagenome (GOLD analysis project Ga0099824, IMG submission 76837) | Root nodule microbial communities of legume samples collected from California, USA - Siratro white BW | ecosystem: Host-associated > Plants > Roots > Nodule | place: USA: California... | reverse complement strand
CATTCATTCATGGCATAAAATAAAAAAAACACCCACAATTATTCCTATTTCATCAACATGCATCTCCATGAACGCATAATTCCACAAGGTTTTTGCATTGTGTTTTTGCCCTGCATCTCCACTATACATCCCACCATGAATCTCCATCACCTTTCCATTCCATTCTAATAATCATCAACCAAACCACCTTCTACGCCATGTTAACCCCACTTCCTAAATAGACAAACCAAATCTTACTCACGGAAAAAATGTAAGCTTTGAAACCCTTCAGCAAACCCTACAAGCACCACATCTCGACGAAAACGCCCCTCACAAATTCTCTAAAAAGAACTACATAACCCTGATTCTCTATCCTTGATAGAGATACGTAGGAGCGAGGTCAAATCCTTGTCGGGCTCCCCTATTGAAAAAATATATTTTTATTTGTTGTTATTTGCATTCTATTTCTGTTTTTTGGGAAAAATAAATATTTCTAAAAATCACACTCTTTTATTTTACTTGTTTAATTAAAGGTACCACCTTAGGGCGGGCGTTGTGGGGGTGCTAGTACCTTCCTCACACGTAACCGACTCCCGGACTCTAAATCCGGTTTTGCAAACGTGCCTTATCTGACTTTTTTTTGGTTTTCCATAGTTTTTCCTTCAATAAATTATGGTGACGACTCCATTATTTTTCTAAAAAAAAGAAATTATTTTTGGACAGCCGCCCCGTCGTGATCCCGGTTGCGACAGTAAGAAAGATGTAATCCAAAGAGAAAAGAAGAATCTAATTATGTTTAGAAGATAAAACCACTTAAAACTTGGGAATAAAACCAAACAAGCATGGTGGAGGCATTGTCTTATACAATAATACAAGTCAGGTTCAATGCCACCGTGTTGTAGATGCCAGACATAATTTCATGCATAAATACCAATTTCTATATTGTTGGAATTATTATAAAAACCTGATATAAGTTAAAGTTTTAACTATAATATTTGGACTGTTCAGGAAGCTTGTGTCACCAACATTGTATCTTCATTCTTCAGCAGACCCCACTTTGATCTCCAAAAGCCTCTCAACTGGTTTTCTACAGATTGAAAATTTATTTGTTTAGAACCACAAAACCTTTGCACATCCGCTATACATACACTACAAGGAAACAAATCGAAAACCAATCCACAGTTAAAATCGAGCAAAGATAACAATCAATTATAATCATAATCTATGTTCCACTCATTGAGTTGCATCCCTTTGCCACTCCGAAAACACCATTCACTTAGAGATTAACCCCAATACTATATTATTATAACAAAGGTAGTAAATTCATGTTGTACCTCAAAGACCACTGAAACTTCTACACTGTTGTTATTTTGTCCCATTACTACGAAATTAGGAGAAACCTAAACCCAAAATCAAAGACCTCAAAACAATTAAGGTATCAAGATGATATAATCTGTGGTTGTTTAAGATTATATAGAACCCATCTGTTTCAAATCACAAATGTATTTGCATTTGACGCCGTGACAACAAATGCTTTGTGGTCCGTCGTAACGATTTTGAACGAAAACTACTCCGTTATATTTGCGGTGTGTGACAGTGTATGGAAACGAGAATGTGTGAAAAAAGAAGAACTACACGAGAATAGGAAGAAGAAGCAACTCACGAGAATGGAAAGAAGAAGCAACGCAGGAGAATGGGAAGAAGAAGAGAAGGAAAAAATATAAGAGAAAGTTTAAGTTTTTAAGATTTTTATTAATTTAAGTTTACAAACGGAAAAATTCCGCATTTAATGTTTAATTACATACGGATTTATATCCGTATATAATTTTTCGTATATAACCATTAATGTACATACAGATCTATATATGTATGAAATATTCTGTAGGTAAAATTGTTTTTTTAGTGATCTTTGAATAATTAAAATACTTTGTTATTTTTTAATAAATCCTAAACCCTAAATATTATATAAATATAATAGGTATAAAAGTGTTATATAATAATTAAAGTGTTATATTCTAAAAATTAAAATTTGCAAAGTTAATTTATTACTTTAGTAAATATAAAAATAATTGTTAAGAATACTTATACTTGCTAATTTATTAAAATTTAGTAAGATTAATAATCACAATATGCTAGAAAATAACGTTACAAATACAATTATGAAATATATATTAGATAAAAAAAATATGAAACAACATGCACATATTAATAATAATTTAGAAACCTGTTATTTTTATCTTTAGGTTAAATATAGGCTCAAATTTTCATGTATCGTTTATTATTATATTTCTAATGTTTTAGTCCTTGGGCCTAATAGTTCTCAAATTGATCCATAATATCATTATAGTTATGCAATTTCCTGTTTCTGTTTGGTGAGATGATCCATCCTAAACTTTGTAAATGAGTAATGCAGAATGTTTAATTCCGTATTAATTATATTATTAGATTCTGACTTAAAAAAGGAAAACAATAATCAATAATAATGTATATATTCCATTTTTTGGGATACCCTCATTAATTAAGCTAATTATTTTGTTAGAGGGAATAATACTACAAACATGCATTTGGCTATTGGGAGTGAACGAAGACAAGATGTTAATTTTTAAATGTTAATTTAGAAACACAATGGATTAGAAATGTGGTGTTCACTCCATTACCATGCATATTTTCTCCATCTACCTTTCTTCAATTTACACATGTCAACACAAAATTAAAACTACAGGCATCAAATCATTCAACTTTAACTAATTCCATGTGGGATTCCTTATTCTTACACTTTTTTTTCGTTGAAAACATTTTCTAAATTTTTTGTTTCCTGATATTATCAAACATTAAATATATCGTAAAATTAAATTGTAATATGTGAATGCATATTTTATTAGTTAATTTTGCAAAGTTGAATTAATTAAAATTTATTTTCTAATATAATATACGAATATATTTTTAAATGTATTATAATTACTTTCAAATATTTAATCTTTATTTTAAAATATTTAATCAATTATATATATATATATATATATATATATATATATATATATATTTATATATATATTATATATTCTTTCATATATATTTTTTTTATTATAAAATATATTCAATTATATATATATATATATATATATATATATATATATATATATATATTCATATAAATTTACAAACTATAATTTTATAAAATTAAATTTAAAATAAATTTTCTGATTCACATGAACACTATTGTTGAAAACAATTATTTGGCACTTAATTATTCAAATTTGATTAATTCCATGTCGATTCCTTGTTTTTTATTTTATGTTTATGTTAGATATCAAGTTATTATATAATTTTTTTTTAAAAGAAGAAAAACAAGATTATAAAGATTAGACTAAATCCATGAAAAGAAAAAAAAAACAAAATAAATTATTAAACAAACTCATAAGGGCAATATGAAAAAAATAAAAGAACAAAGCTAATAAAAGAGGTATATATTTTATATTAAAAAAAATAACAAAAGAAAGAAAACTAAAATTGAGGTGCACAAACTTTTTCATAATTTTTTCCTTGTAGTCTACTCTAATAACTTTTTTAGCAATTTTAGAAGCACCCTTTCCTGGTCTCTTAAGTTCTGTACAAGTCTAAACACACTTCCAATTATCTAAATAACAAGGAGACTCCTGTTACACCCTATCTGTCAAGTACTTAAAAACCAAATTGCACTTATTTTCAAATTTAGAAAAGAGTCTGAGTAACCTACACTCATCTAGTAGCCACTCAGGAACATGAAGCAAGAGTAGTTAAGTGTAAACCAAAAGGGTTAAAGCGAAACTCCTGAACTTTCAAACCAACAGCCATTGTGACATCAAGCTTAATCTTAATCCCAACAGAATCATGAGAAGTTATTTCAGTGGTTTTTCCAACAACTATATAAGCATTTTTAGGTGGTCTACTAGGCATGTGGAGTGATTGGACCAAATCATCACGCCCACAAGAGTTTGAGTTAGAAGTCTTCTCCTCTAACGTATCCACCCACTTATAAACTAAACCCTGTATATCAGCACCTTGTAAGGAATTCTCTTCAGAAATAACGGGTCCAAAACTATTATTATTTGTCCATTGAACAATGACAATGGGAGCAACAACAGGGGATTGGAATCCACATTATTCGCATTTTCATGTTTATCTTGGGACAAGTTTTCATTAGGAACAAAAAATTTAGAAAAAGAATTTGAACATGTCAAACCATATGGGTGAGCTAAGTCACCCTTAGGAGAAACATGTTGTATCTAGTCAACATTCTGAACTAAGAGTTTTGCTAAAAATCATCAACAAGATTGGCATCCCTGCTAAACTATCTTCCTGATCAGAGCCATTATTAGGAGCAATAATATCACCTCCTAAAGAAGATGTTTTAGTCATCATCATCAACAATATTAACAATATTAATCATCTCAGTATGTGGATTCACATTTTTCTCCGTTATCCCCAAATTAGACTTAAGAGCATAATGCTTTTTAGACTTACTTGTTGATAAGACCTATCACTTTGAGGACTTCACTTGTTACCTATCACTTCAAGAGTAGTGTTTGCAAGTACGGAGATAACATATGACCAATCATTTTACAAAAGAGTAAAAAGGCAAAAGTCGTTCACACTCTATGTCAGCAACACAAAGGCCAAAAACTATTACAGCAGAGAAGAATTCTAAATTCTAAATAATTATTTACCTTTTAAGACACTACAAAAGAATCACACATTACATATGAAAATGATATACAGATAAAAATCTGTGTAAAATTCGTATTACATATTTTTTAAAATTTTACATACGGATTTGCATCTAGAGTATTACATACAAATCTTTACATTCTTAATATATATTATTATTAATAAATGAGACACCGGAGAGATCTTACAACAATGAGACATGAGTCAGATCCACATAAGAAATTGACACTACTTTCAACTCAAAATCTTAAGGCAATGAGTTTGTAGGTCTTTTTTGTTATATATTGCTCAATTATCTCATTCCTACTCAATGTGAGACTTAGACTCACACTTAGATATCCTAACAATATCTCTCTAAATTGAGAGTCCATTCCACATTGGTACATCCCTTTAAGTGGAAGCATTTTTAATGTTGTTAACACACTTAATGCAACACTCTTGCCTGAAACCTCCATCAAGAAGACTTTCGACACAGGGTCAAACTGTACAAATTACCGTCCCAACCCATCACTTCTGATATCACTTGTTAGGAAAATCGAGATGAAAAAATACCGAAAAGGTCTCATAACAATGAGACATGAGCCAAACCCACATAAGGAATTGATATCACCTTTAACCCAAAACTTTAAAACAATGGATTTATAGGTTTTTTTTTCTTATGTGTTACTCAACTTTCTTATTTATATTCAATGTGAGACTTAAATTCACACTTAAATATCCTAAAAAGAAATGTTAGAATAAAAATACCCAAAAACTAATAATTAAACTCTCTAATTCCCAAAAACTAACCATATAAAACTTAGATCATCGGAGGTGAGAGTTGTTACCCAAAGACATATCTCTCTATAATTACCAACGTATATGTCTAAATAAAGGAGAACAAACAAGGAAACTTATTCAAAGAATTCAAATTCTAAAAATAGTACTATATATTTATGTTGTTATTAGTTTGGGATCAATAAAACTTTTAGGGACGGAGAGAATTTTTGTTTTGAGGATGAGGTAAAATGTCTTGTAGCTTAACAAAAGACAAGAAAATTGTTCACACTTACTAAAGGTACAACCCCACATGCTGTATCCACTTCCTTATTGTTTCTCCGTGACCTACCAGCCCAAAACAAAATTCTATACCTCTTATTCCCTGTATCATCACATGTACAAAACAATAAAATAACATGCAAAAAATTACGTGATAACCCTTAATTGTTACATCTTTTATATATAATATAAATATGATCAATTGTAAAATTTGACCCACATCACAAACAAAATTTAGAAACAGTAAAAATAGAAACAATAATTCTCCAAAAAGCTTATACGACTCTCTTTACTTTAGGCCTAACTAGTACTTTAGACCTAACCTAATTTGACAACTTAACAAAACAAAACGAAACAAGTTTAGCTTAAACTTTAAAAAGTCGATTAGTTAAACATGTTAAGTTATAAAATAAATAATTTGTTTGAATTGAAAAGATGGTTCATTTATCATTATGCATTTACATTTACATTTACACACACAAAAAAAAAAACACACACACACACATATATATATATATATTTATATTTATATAATTATTTCTTTAATATAATTATAATTATCTTTTTTATTGTAATAAGTTAAGTAATTATAATAAAAATATCCAAATAATGAATAAAATAAATAAATTTATATTAAAATTTTTATACTTTTTTAATTAATTTCTTTCCACTCTCTCCCTCTCTATCTAAACAATCATACTTTTAACTTTTTTTTTTATTTTTTATTTATCTCCCTTTAATTCAAACAAGTGAAGAAAATGAAGAAAATGTTTGTAAATGATTTGATTGATATGATAATTTTTTAAAAATATTTTAAATTAACTAAATTAACTTTATGGTTATTAACTAATTTAAATTAAAAATTAAATTATTATTATTATTATTATTCTATAATTTATTATTGTTATTATTATTTTTAATTTATTACTATTATTTTTATTTTATAAACTTATTATTATTATTTTATAAATTTTTTAATATTACTATAACTATTATTTTTAGTTTTATTATCGTTATTATTATGATTTCATTACTATTAATATTTTTATTATTATTTTATAAATTTATTGTTAATGTTATTATTATTATTGATATTATTATTGGTATTTTATAAATCAAGTATCATTACTTATATTTTCTATTTTATTATTATCATTATTATTATATTTAATTATTTTCTATTATTATTATTATTTTAATATTATTAATATTTTATTATATTATATAACCTAATCTTAACATAATGATGTTTACTCAATAAATTAGGATTATAATTATACATTCCTTGTACACCTGATTTCAATTAGGTTTCTAGCACTAGTATTGAGTTTCTTCCATATAGGGTTTAACTTTCTTTTCCTCTATCACTTTTATCACATGCCTAGTGAACAATATGCTAACACCCATCCACATTGTTGCAGAGTTCAAGTCTAGATTGTTTATTGGTTGCTTCTCATTTAAAATAAATCCTTTTCTTTAAATTCAATAAAAAAAGAGAAAATTTAAATAGTTTTTTCTCTGTTAAAAATAAGTCTCCTCAATAAAATTTATCATATTTAACATTGTAAATATTTTTTTATTGAGGTGCGGTCTTAACATTATTCTTATCAATTTCAATATTTTTTTTTACTATAAATTTGTTGCTAGTAACACAAGAAACACATTTTAAAAGATTCATTTTTCTCTTTCTTTTAAAAGATAATTTTAAAATAATCATGTGTTTCTTTTTTTATTTCAGTTTTATGACAGCAACATTGATATCTATTGGCATAAAATCTCCAATCAAATCACGAAAAATCAAATTCATTATCTTTTGAGAGGTCTTGATGACATTTTTCAAATGAAGTGTTATTATGAAAATAAAGAGATGAAAAAAAATGAACACATGATATAAGAATGGATATATTTTGTTTTTAAGTATTGATAAAAGAAAACAAAGAGCTGAATATATACAAATAATGTACCCAGTCTAGGTATAGCTAAAGAAAGAAAATAAAGAAAAATATTACAACCAAATATTGTCATAAAACATAAAAAAAAAAAACAGAATTGATGATAATTTGATTCTTGTCATAAAGATAAAATCAAATAATTAATATTTCTTTCATTCTAACAATTTTATCCTGTCATAAAGGCAAAATCACAGAATTGATATTAGTTTCTTTTTATAAGTCTTGTATCTATATTCTCTAAAAACCCCCACAAGCTGGAGAGCCAATATTAATGAAACCCAGCTTGGAACAAATATTCTTGAAAGACTGAGGACCTAAGGCTTTTGTATAAATGTCTGCTAGTTGTTATATGGTGGAAACGGGAAGCAAATGGATGAGACCCTTCTTGAATTTTTCTCTAACAATGTGACAGTCTATTTCTATATGTTTCGTACGCTCTTGAAATACTGGATTTGTTGCAATGTATCTTGATGAGTCATTGTCACAATATAAAGAGATGGTTACTCAAAAGTAACTTTCAAATCTTGAAGAAGATAGACTAACCGTTGAATTTCACATGTAACAGTAGCCATTGCCCTATTCAGCTTCACAGGAATTCTTTGATATTGTTCCTTGCTTCTTTGATTTCCAAGATATAAGAGAATTTTCAAGATACACACTAAAACCAATCACTGATTGTCTTGAATCACTACAGGTGCCCTAATCACTATCACAAAAGACTTTTAGATGATGAGTAGAACTGCTGGAAGAGAAAAATAAACCAAGACTTGAAGCTCTTTTAATATACTTGAGAATTCAAATTGCTACATTATAGTGAGTAATTGTAGGCTTATCAAGAAACTGAGAAAGTTGGTGAACAGAAAATATTATGTCAGGTCGGGTATTAGTGAGATACATAAGTCTTCCAATCAAACTTCTATAGGTATGAACATCAGTGAAAGGCACACTTCCAGTAGAAGATAATTTAACAAGATTATCCATAGGAGTGACTGCAGGTTTGCAGGCTAAAAGACCTGTATCTGTTAACAATTACAATGCATATTTCCTTTGATTCATCATTATCCCTTTCTTACTTCTTGCTACTTCAAAACCAAGAAAATATCTTAAATCATCAAGATCCTTGATCTTGAATGTCTTATTCAAAGTTTCTTTGACTCGCTCAATCTCTTCTTTATCATTTCCTGCCAAAATTATATCACCCATATATACCAATAATGCTGTAAAAGATACTTCAGAAGAATTAATAAATAAGGAATAATCATTCATAGATTGAGTATATCCTATAGAAATAAAAAAGGATGATAATCTAGCAAACCACTCCCTGCAAGCTTGCTTAAGGCCATATAAAGCCTTTTTTAATTTACAAACTTGTCCTAGTTGAATAGAAGTCAATCCAGGAGAAGCAACCATGTATACATCTTCTTTCAACTCTCTATGTAAAAAGGCATTATTTATGTCTAACTATTTCAACTCTCAGTTATATATAGAAGCTAGAGAAAGAAGTACTCTTATAGTGGTAATCTTTGCTATTAGAGAAAAAGTTTCAAAGTAGTCAATGCCCTTTGTTTGTGTGTATCCCTTCGCCACTAATCTTGCTTTATATCTTTCAACAGTTCCATTAGCATTATACTTTATTTTAAATACCCATTTGCAACCTATGACAGTTTTGTTCTTGGGAAGAAGAACAGTCTCTCATGTTTGATTTGACTCCAAAACAGATATATCACACTGTATAGCCTTTCTCCAACAGTCATATTTCACAGCTTCAGAATAAATGTTTGGCTCAACATGTGAAGAAAGAGACATAACAAAAGATTTATAAGAAGGTGATAATTTATTATAAGACAAAACAGAATTCAAAGGATATTTAACTCTAGAATATGTATTGAAAATATTGAAATTACAATGATAATCCTTTAGATACTCACGTGGTCTTTTTGTTCTGGTACTCATTTGAATTGACTGTATTGTTTCATGATTTTCATTGAGATTTTGGTCTTTATGCGAACAAACTTCTTCGGGGATATGGATGTTTATTTCATGGTCATTATTAACATTATTTTCAATATTATCACAGGGTGCAAAAATGACTCGTGATGGCTAGCTCAAAATAGGTTGATATTCTGTATTTTGTAAAAACATTTTGATCATGAATGTTTGGACTGTCAGTTTCATTGCTAGTATCTTCAATCCTTTTATATGGAAAAACATGTTCATAGAAGACAACATCCCTAGACACAAAAATTTCTCTTGATTGAATATTTAACAAAATATATCCTTTTGTCCCCCTCTTAAAACCAATAAAAACACATTTTGATGCCCTTGGATCAAATTACTTCTATTTGTTGATAAAGTGCTAGCATAGCATAAAGACTCAAACACCTTTAATTGATTAAAATTTGGTGGAGTTTTGTAAAGCATTTCATGAGGAGAAAAATCATTTAAAACAGGTGTGGGAAACATGTTTATAATATGCGCAACATGTATCACAGAATATGACCAATAAATTTTGGGTAAATGAGATTGTATCATGAGAGCTCTTGCTACATTTAATAAATGACCATGTTTCCTTTCAACTATATTATTTTTTTGTGGAGTATTGATAGATAAAATTTGATGTATTATTCCTTTATTGATAAAAAAATTAGTCGTGAAAAATTCAGTCCCATTATCACTTCTTATTACTTTATTGCTATCTCAAATTGTATTTGAATAAAAACAACAAAATCTTCCAAAATCTTAACAACTTCAGATTTTTGTTTTAAAGGAAAAACCCATGGGTACCTTGAATAATCATCAACTATGGTCAAGAAATATTTATGACCACGAATTAATGATAATGAGTATGGTTCCCACACATCAACATAAATCAAATCAAAACATCTTTTAGATTTAGATGCACTAAGATGAAAGGAAAGTCTTTTTTTGCTTTGCAAAATGACAAATATCACAAATAAAAGATTTGTTATATTTAACAAAAGGAAATTTATTTTTGATAACATCTAAAGATTTGTTTGAAACATGCCCTAACCGAAAATGCCAAAGGATTTCGAGATCACTGACAGTAAAATTGAAAGTATTGGTTATATGTGGAGATTTGACAGGTTTGATTTGAAGGTTTTGATAAGAAGAGACCCTGAGTATATAAAGTATACCTTGCATCTCAACTGATCCACACTTTCAAGGAGTTTTTGTCCTTAATGTGACAACCATTAGAGTCAAAAAATAATCACACAAGACAAATTATCAATTAACTTTGCTACTGGAAGAAGATTAAAAGTGAAGTTAAGAATATACAAAACATTATCTAAGACACGATATTGATTGATACAAATATTTCCAGAATAATTTGCAATGACTTTATTTCTATTTGGTAATTTGACAGAGATAGGATTAATTGGATGATATGAAGTGAAATGAGTCAAGGATGAACAAATATGATTAGTAGCACCACTACAAGAATCCAAGAACTAAAGGAAGAGAGAAATTTATTACCAACGTGTGTTTTTGCGCTGGAAGGAATGACAAAGATTTGATTAGAGACATTGTCACTGGATTTAGACTATTGTAGAAGGGCTAACAATGTTTGATATTGCTCATGAGTAAATCAATTTTCTAAGAATGTATCTTGGATCTTGAATCTTCATGATTATATTCATTATTATTATAGTCTGCTTTATGATTTTTAAACTTGAACTGAGGTGGAAAACATGTTTTCTATAACATGTATCAATCACATGTCCTGTCTTTCCACAATGACTGGAGACTTTAGAAATATATTGTCTTCCATAACTACTTCTGTTAGTATCAATCATTGTCTTTGACTGATTTCCAAAAAATTCTCTCTCTTGTTGTGTACCGAGAGAACAAATCATATGTTGCTGAGAACTAACATGATAAGGTGAACTAAAATCTTGTGCGGGATCAATAATTTCAACTATGATAAATGTAGCAACCAGAGCTCTCAAATTAGAGATCTAATACCATATTATGAAAATAAAGAGATGAACAAAAATGAACAAAGGATATGAGAATAAATATATTCTGTTTTTCTATTATTGATAAAAAAACAAAAAACTGAATATATACAAATAATATACCCAGTCTAGGTATAGCTAAAGAAATAAAATAAAGAAAAATATTACAACCTGATAATTTGATTCTTGTCATAAAATAAAAATTGAACAGAGTTGATAATTTGATTCTTGTCAAAAAGATAAAATCAAATAATTAATATTTCTTTCCTTTGCTGTCATAAAGGCGTCACATAATTGGTATTAGTTTCCTTTTATAAAAAGCTTATATCCATATCCTCTTAAAAGTGTCATAACCAACTATTTATAACTTTCAAATTTCTTAAACCATTAAAGTTCTATTTTTGAAACCTTTAGTAATAAAAATTTGACAATAACCTAAATAACCATTTAATAAAATTAATATCTTATTTTCATCCGGTCACATAGATTAATATATTAATTATTGACATATAATATCATTTTTGGGTAACTAAATTCAAATCTTGAAAATTGATATATATTCTCATTCTACCATTTTTCTTTATTATTGTAACTGATTAGATATCCATAAAACATACCTAATCTTTCAAATGAATTTAACTTTAAATAATTCCTTCATTTTTCCAATCACTTTAAATGCAAATCTTTGCAAGAGTTTTCTTTGCTAGAACTTATTTTCAATTATAGGCAACTAACCTTCAACCACACTTTTATGGAATCTTAACATACCTTCATAATCCCATTAAACAATCTTTATACTCATGAAACAATATTATTAACACCTCTTAAAACTCTTTATCTAACAATTTACTAACAAGTGGAATTTTTATTGTCTCTATGATTAAGTTATATTCTTATAAATGATATTGTGACTTCAACCTTTTATGACTAGTTGACTTTTTATTATCTCTATGCTTAAGTTATATTTTTATAAAGGATATTGTCACTTCAACCTTTTATGACTCCATGTAAGAGCTTTCTCAAAACCTAAAAGAGATTGATTATATATATATATATATATATATATATATATATATATATATAATTTTATTATATTAATTTTGTTTTCAAAATCATGATTTTTATATCAATTGATGTGATTAATTTATTTAGTCTTACTGTTTCTTTAAACTTCAAAAGTCAAACACAACTTCAAAAACATGATGTGTTCATTTTAATTAACCTAAATTATCTTCAAAAGGTCATCTATCTATATTCCACATAAAAAAGAATTCATGAGTTGTTAAAGGAACAAGTCTCACTCCCATAAATCATTTTCCTTCCTAAAAGAATATTAAAACTTGCATGTCACTAAAACACAAGAAAAATAATGGGCCTTGTATAAGTCTCAATTGTCACATCAAGAAATATCATTCATTCTTATCTCAATGTCTTTCTACTAAAGTTAGACACCATGATGTTATAAGGTACTAAATCTTCCAATTCTTTTCCAAATTTCTTAAGCATAGATTTTAGAAGAATGTTTATGGAACTCCACTGTCAACCAAAATTTATCAACTTTTAATCCTTCAATCTCAATTGTAAGTATTAAGGCTTGGGATAAAATCTCATTTCTTTTGAAGGAGGATTGATAGAAGCAACATCCCTATCGGATGAAATGCAAGCTAGTTTTTTCACCCTTATAGCTTTTAGCTCCATTGATTACTTATAGTAATATTCTCGATATTCATGTTTTTTTTCATTGGATCCACTTCAATCTCAAGTGCATATTTAGATGGCGATATCAAAACCGCACTCACTTCATTTCTCAATGTTTCTTAATAAAAATCAAGTTCTCCTTGGTGATCAAAAAATGATTAAATGTAATCGGCCTAAGTCAAGCGTTTTACTAATTTTTTATGAGCTTTTTTGAAATTTCCCATCATTTGAAATCTCCTTCATTGAGTTTTTAACATATTATTTCTCAACCAAGGTGTCCTAATATAATAGGTTCTTTGGAACTTAGAATAATACAAGCTTATATTTTTCTCATGAGAAAGTCAATAAAAAAGACCTCTTGATTGTTGCCCTAGTTAAATGGTTGATAGATCTTTTTTTTTTCAACCACTAGCTAAGTAGTGCCTTGATGTAAGGCACGAAATTCTTCATAGAGACTAATTGAAATTTGAACAATTATTTTTTAATTGTGAAATTATAATTCAATTAAACAGTGCTCTACCTTTGAAACATCTTTATTGTTTTTCTTTTAATTAAAAAACTAACTCAATGAATTGGGGAGATCTCTTTCTCTTTTTCAAAATCTTCAATCTTTTGTTTCAAGCTATCTTTCATAGATTGACATCATCAATTACATCAACCATCATGAGTTAAAAAGATTTAACATCATCAATGATGTTAGCCATCATTGTAGGTTTAACAAATGTAACCTAAGTTTGAGAGAAATCCTCATTGACTTTTATGGATTTTTCTTCAAATGATAGTTATCCATGCTCAATTGTCACTTGGATAGTATTCTTGAAATGAATCTAATTGTTAATCCAATGACCATAAACATTTTGACTTTCAATATTTTCTTCCTTTTCTTTGTTATGAGGAGGTACTTTATAGTCATCAGTTAACTTATTTTTTTTCATAAGTTATCAATAATTTTATCAACCTTTGACTCATCAAAATATATATTTGATTGTTCATTTTATCTTTAACTTCCTCTTATTGCAACGATTAACACCCATAGGAAGGACCAATTTCAATTTTGCAATGTTTACATCATTACCTTCATATAACACACCTCCTTGTTCATCCATATGACCTAATTCCTTATTATTTATTACAGCTTTTACATATGCCACTTGATCTTTCTTTACTAACTTATTAAAATTTTAATTCTCTCCTTCTCAAACTTAATTTGTTCATTTATTTTGGTTTTGTTTCCTAATTGTCTTATATCCTTAAAGGTTGGTCTACCATTTTTTTCCTTATAGAAAATTTCTAACCATGTGGCTACCCTACAAACTAACACATACTCAGGGATCTGGATAAAACATATCAATTTAAACAATCATTAATGTTTCGTTATTATATTTTTTTTAATATTCATTAAATTGGCCAAACTCACTTGAGTTTCCCCTCTAAAAAAATTGTTTCCTAATTTCTTTTTCTAATTGAGCACAATTGTATACTAATTTGGAGGAAATGTGGCAAATCAAGTAAACTCATATTTTGATAATGAATTTGGGAAACATTTCGTGACATTTAGTGCCATATCACCATGCTCAACTTGATATTGAGTTATGTGTTTTACTAATAATTCTCTCATTTCTTTAGAAAATATTAAATTTAAGGATTTTACACTCCTTTAGTAATTTAGTTCCTAATGTGAAATCAGGAAACGAAAATAAAAAATAGGATTACTATGTTGTATTTCTAGCCTTTGTTGATTTATCATATGCTCCATTATTTTATTCAATTGAAAATTTTAATTTGGAAAGATTTGATTATTTCTTTGAACATTATCTATTATGTCTCTTCTTACATGGTTTCCCATTTGATGCAATGTTTGATCAACATCTTGTTTTTTCCTTAAAATAGAAATGTTTTCTACTTGGTTGCTAAGATTTTATTGTCAGTGATTATTATTCAGTTTTTCATTGTGAATCATTTTCATTTTAAGAGATTGTCAAAGTGTTCCCTATTCAAGCCATCTAATAAAAGAAGAGCTATCATTGTTCGTGTTGTACTAATGGATTTAAAATTGTAGTCATCTATTGAGGTAATATATTGATCATCTTGACATTGTTATATAATTTGTTCTAAGAAACTATTCGATATTCAAATACTTGCATTCTCAAGCTCTAAATTTCTTCCATATGCATAAGAAAAAACATATTTGTGCCTATAATATGTTTAGCTCGACATTTTGATAATTTCTCATATGCAAATTCGGTGTTGGTTGCTAAGGTGACATTTTCCATGGATATCTCTCATTAGCAACAAAGACTACCAAGACTCATCCAATAAGCCTCTTACAAACTAGAGTTTAAAGTCTCTAATTACAAGAAAAAAGATAGAAACACACAAAAGACCAAATAAAGGTCCAATACAAACAAATGAAAAACAATTATAACGTTGAATAATGGCCTAAAACCAAAACTTACACAAAAATTAAAAAATAAATTATCTTCTAGCACTGAGCCTAGTCCATAGTTCTTAAAAAGGTCTCATCCATGATGTCATCATACTCTCCTTCTTGAAAAAAAAATTGACCTCAAATTTTCCTCTATTACCTACAAGCAACATATATAATTTCTCAAAAGAACTCAAATCTAAAGTAATCCAAAAATAAAAATCTATCTAACTTTGAGATTTGGATTCTCTGAAAGACAAATCTCTTGTTATCAACGTGTTTAGAGATCTTCTTCCAATGTCAAATACAACTTGAAAAACATATCAAATAATTTCAAAATAAATGTTCTATTTACAAACACAAAAAATGAAGAACATTGTAGGAAGTAAGAGAAATATAGAATAAATGTTCTTTGATGTTCATGGCATCAAATGAAAAACAAAAGGACAAATTAAAAACCTATTTATATTTTTAAGATTTTCTCTTTTTTTATCTCTTTTCCTTCTCCAAATTATTTTGCCATTGGTTCTTGTTATTTGTGTTAGTCTCTATTTTCTCTAGTTTTTTTTTTCAGTTTCCTTATTTTTTTTTCTATTTTTTTCAAGTATTTAAAATAATCTTTGAGGTATTGATCAGTCATTGACCTTATATTTCAATTAGGACAATGACGTGTTTCATGTCCACGAACTTAGTATTTAAAGTATATAAGAGAACTTGTTTTGATTTTTAAATTTGATTTTTTCTTTGTGATCGTACTTTTTTTTTCTTCTAATAATAAATTTGGCTGTTCAACTTAATTATATTTTAAAGAATTATATTAATGTATTAATTTCAAAGTCAAACTCATACATACAATAAGAACTAACACAAAATAAAAAAATGTTTAATATAAATAATAGAGAAAAACAAGACAATAAAAAATGGTTAATATAAGTAATAGAGAAAAACAAGATGGGCATCACCATTCATTAAGTTTTTGCGTTTAATTTACTCCTATATTACTTTTAAAAACGTATGCATAACTCAAAATTTGTCTTTAATTCTTAAGAACTCTCGATTGGCCTAATCAAGAATTTTAAAAAAAAACCAAAATAAAAAAAAAAAAAAGTCTAATACAAAATCAATAAAATTTAAAGAAAAACTAAAAAAGCATAAAATTAAAAAATATGTTAAACTAATTGGAGTAATAAGGAGCTAAAAATATAAAAGAAAATATTTTAAAAATCCTATAAATATAAAACAATGTTGGAGATCTCACCAAAACTAGAGATAAGACCTTTCCATAGTTAGTTTATAAAATAGATGCAAATCTCACTTTACAAGTTGGTTTTATAAAGTTGAGTTAGACTTAAAGTCCATTTTTATATAATATGAAAGTCTATCTTAACAAAGTTGTTGAGTCTATCGGACTGCTATCGGATCATCCTTATATATAAGATTCATGTTCGCAACAAGGAGTCTACTCTTAAACAAAGAAACCAAACATTTATAAGAATTCAAGAAAATTATAAATTCAAGAAAACTAAATTGACATATTACTCAAATTAAAGTAAATTAAAAAGAATTACTCAGAAAAAATGGAGAACAATCACTAAGAAGTTGCCGAAATGATGCCCCAAGAAATTCAATAATGAAATTCTTACACATTTCTCTCCAATTTTGTTTCGCTTTTCTGATTAATCCATTGATTTCAATTTACGTGCAGATTCACAAAATGAAGCAATTCCTCTTATTCGATCACTAAAGCCAGTAGCCGTTTGTACCAAATTTACGTGATGAATTGCTACAATCCAATAATAAAGTTGCACCAAGGTGCTTGATATTTCAAGAAATCCAGTGAATTTCAGTTCATGCCACGGTTTCAACTAAATCACTGAATTAAAATAAGTTTTTTTTTTTAATCTGCACCGCTTGAATGTTCAATGGCACCATTGGAATTTTCAATTTCATGCTTCAGCCTATTCATTCTCCTTTAAAATTTAATATTTTAAATGAATTCAAAAAGAAAGCCGCCACCACACTTCAATTAACGTGGTACTGAATTAACTTCTTCAACCGAAAGTCAATTGTCAAGTAGGATGGAATCAAGGCTCACTCGTTTACACACCACAATTGATCCAAATGCATCAAAGAGGCAAAGAGCAATTCACTAGAACAATCTGTAATTGCACCACGGAAATATTTGAGTGGGATGTGGAAGGGATGGAAGAAACTTAAATACATCATGATCAAGTGAAATGGATAAATAAAGTGGGATAAATAAAGTAAATCCGTCACTTTAATTGAAAACTCAACAATTTAATCAAAAACTAAGAAATTTCTAATATCAATAAAATAATTTAAATTTCAAAATAAGTAATTATAAATACAAGAGTTTAAAAAAATTTATGTAGTATTAATTTTGTACTTATATATCTAAACATTATTAAGGCCAATCCAACAAGCATATTAAAAAATTAGAGTTTAAGAAGTCTAGAAATACAGAAACACGTACAAAACTCAATGGAAAAAAATAGAAAAATAAAATTACAAAGTTCAAAACCAAAAATTATACAAAAATATAAAAAATTTATTCTAGCTCTAAGCTTTTTTGAGATCCTTAAGAATGATATTAAACACATTTAGGTTAACACTTGTACTATGTAAGATGATTATGGTGAATAAACATTATAATTATATCACTTTGTAATGTAATGCAAGTCCCAAAACATACACTTTAATACATAAAAAAATTAGTCAAAGTTATTCACAACAATTTGTAAATATGTATTTCCGTCGAGTGTGCCAATTTTCTTTCCAATGAAATTTGTAGTCCATGAAATGAAAAGTAAATTTCTATATAACATAAATGAATTTGTAGATTCCTTTTATTTTGACTAGCTCCTTTAAAATGTTTTCAAATAGAAAGAATTAAAGACACAAATAAAATACTTTCTTAAATTGGTTACAAAATATTAGAAACTATAAATGTTGATATATTTAATCAGACAAAATTATAACACCCTCATAAAAGCAAGAAATAATCTAACATAACTCAACAAAAGGTATATATAAACCATTATGTATTTCAAAATAAAATAAGTTAAACTATATATATATATATATATATATATATATATATATATATATATATATATATATATACACATAAAAAGAGAGAATGTGGTAGGAGAGTGTATGTGAGTGGTGTATTATTTATTGT
>Ga0099824_1004928_pt1 | contig 18983 bp, 10 predicted proteins | sample SiratrowhiteBW_FD_76837 | JGI IMG/M metagenome (GOLD analysis project Ga0099824, IMG submission 76837) | Root nodule microbial communities of legume samples collected from California, USA - Siratro white BW | ecosystem: Host-associated > Plants > Roots > Nodule | place: USA: California... | reverse complement strand
TTAAAAAAAAAAAAAAAATATACAAAATATATATATATGTATAAATATATATATATATATATATATATATATATATATATATATATATATATATATATATATACGAGGAGATGGAAGTATAATGTCGGCATCTAAAAAATAATTTAAAATATTAAAACATCTTGAATACAGACTTTATTATTCAGTAGAATAATTGTGTATGACTTATCTTCAGTGTATATCGAGTTATTGATTGTGTAATTTACAAATATGACGCACACTCACACAATTATGATTCGTTATTGTGTCATGGTATTCTAGCCTACATAAAATACAAAATCATTCCCAACTCACAACACTCCACGCAGCATGATCAACGACTATACATTATAATATGAAAAATTTAATAGTTATTCAGCTAATCAATGCATGTCCATATCAACAATATTACTTTTATGTGTTACCTATCCTTGGATAAAACATAAACAAACTGTCACAGAACTATGAGACATCCTCATAGCAAAGAATTATTCACAGTTGTCTCCCATGTTGGTTTTATCTATATAGCTCCTTTGTCTATGTCCCTTAGCAACCATATCCATTATTTATTATCAAGAATTACTAACCAAAATTCTATATAGAATACTTTTTTGTTATCATATGTCAGCAAAATATTTAATTATTTTTTCTGAAAAATTAGTTTCTTTTAAAGAAATTAACTCACTATCTTTACAAAATTTCATTTTTTTAATTATTATGTTTTAAATCATAGATATTAATTGAGTATAGTTTGATTTGGATAAAGAATAATGTGTATAAAATAACATGGTGTTGGTCATTCCTTAACATAATAAAGAAATGTGTGGAATACATAAATGTTGGGAAGCTTTTGTCGTTACTTTGTTGTAAATATGCATGCATCGTGAATTATATCGACCTCTGCATCGATAATTTCTTCGGTGTCTTTTTCGTCGTTTTATATATTAGTTTGATACGGAGAAGAGAATTTGGCATGGGAAGAAATAAAAATATAATTGACTCAAAATTTGAAGCTTAGTTCACCCTTTATATTCTAGTTTTTGTCTCTTTCTTTTCTTCTCCTTTTACATTAAGCGTGAGGGAGCTGTGAAATTCAACATAAACAAAGATATATAATAATATACAACTTTTCTATGGTGATTATGACTGCTTCAAGCAATTGTTTTAAAAAAAAACACGCAATATCTTAATCAATTTCATATGACCTGGTACAAAATTTAATAACTAATCTTGAAAAGATATCTAACTATTTTTCTGTTTTATTTCTTTTTACGTTTCACATGCAGACAATGGAATATTTAGGAGGCCTTTTAGGATACTCTTTGTTAACGTCGTTGCTCTTAAGCTTGAATCTAGGTTAACTCGGTAGCAACCCTCTTTTGTGTCATTGGTAGCTATTTTCTCAGTTTTTTTATATGAAGATACTTCTTGGCTTCGTATGGTTCAAGTAAGAAGCATGACAAATCTTCTCTTGTTCTTTGTGCATGTAAATTCATGTTTTAAAACACTAACATGAAGGTTGTGCGGAAATTTGAGAATGCTGAACACATTGCTAAAATATAGTGAACAAGATTTGTCTCTGCATCAATGCTGCTTTCATTAAGTAAAGTAAATATTTTAAGAGTCATAAAATGTATACTCAAATTTTGTATATACTAAGCTAAAAAAATGACAGCTGCAAAAGAATTTATGGTTGAAATTGTACTATAAAAATCACATAATTTAGTAAGATATAATTTTTGTAAAAATATAATTAAAAAGTAAACAAATAGTTTTCCGGTCAAATAATTGTCCTCTAATGAAATTATTAATCTTTATAGAAACTATAAAAGTGGTAAAGAGTGTGAATGTTTTCATCTGTTAAAGAAAAAGTTAAATGATAGAAATAAGAAAATGAAAGTGAAATATTTCTATCTACCACATAGATATATATATATATATATATATATATATATAATGGGAGTATAAATTATATTAAAATTTTGCAGATAAATAAATGGTAAGGAATGAAATGGATAATATGGAAATTAATTGCTGTTTACGATACAACAACAATAGGAAGAAGCTAGGGGCATTTACATAGTTGTCTTCACATAAGCATTATATATAATTATATAAGGCCAAAGAAGACCAGCTTCCAATATTGGTATTATGGCAGTGATTGCTTTCTAAGTGCTCAACACAAACCAAAAACTCTCTGAGCTTTTGTCTTCCTCTAGGGAGAAGAGTGGATTCTTGTTTGGATACACCCAAAAACAAGCCACAGCTTTTAGTAGGTCCATCACCTATAACACAAAATACAAAGACCAGAGAAGACACACAGAACCTTCTACTAATTAACCTCTCACAGTTTCCTTTTCCAATGTCAAATATTTCAGGTGATGAAGGAAGCTTCTCCTCAGGAAACAATGGGGAAGAAGTTCATCAAGAAAGCCAACACCAACAGCCACCAAACCAACTTCATGACTCCATTTCAGGACCATCCGCTGCCTGCAATAGCAATTCTTCCACTAATCAACAGACCAAGAAGAAAAGAAACCTTCCTGGAACCCCAGGTAAATATTCAACTACCCCAACTTCATTTTTTTTTTTTTCTGATCGTAATCTCGGCCTAACAAATCAAGATTTCATGTTTGATGAGTTGAATTCTTCTTTGGATTAATGATAATGATGTATAGTTTCTCTGCTGGTCAAATTCTAGACTCCCCTTTGCTAGCTTCAACATTGAACTGTAGTGAACTAGTGATAACAAATATTAGTAAAGACATGAACTTTAGTTTAAAGAAGTGATCAGAGATTCCATAAACATCTGTGAAAAAAATCATCCATTTAGTAAATTTACTAAAAAGAATAGTCTTTAATTTCTGATAGATAAAAAAAACAAACAAATAATAGTAACTGTAAATTCTATGCATGCTCTTACTATTTGTGAAATGTTTTATCTGAGTCTTTCTTAGTTTTCAGAAGAGGGAGTGTTATATTATTTGCTAATGGATGCGTTTTATATGAAATAGACCCCAGTGCTGAAGTTGTTGCTTTATCACCAACCACGTTAATGGCAACCAATAGATTCGTGTGTGAGATCTGCAACAAAGGGTTTCAGAGGGACCAAAACCTTCAGTTGCACCGCAGAGGTCACAATCTTCCGTGGAAACTGAGGCAGCGAACAAGCACTGAGGTGAAGAAAAGGGTGTACGTTTGCCCTGAGCCATCATGCGTTCACCATAACCCGGCTCGTGCATTAGGAGACCTCACTGGCATCAAAAAGCATTATAGCCGCAAACACGGTGAGAAGAAATGGAAATGTGACAAGTGCTCCAAGAAATACGCAGTGCAATCTGATTGGAAGGCCCACCAGAAAACTTGTGGCACCAGAGAATACAAATGTGACTGTGGAACCATATTTTCCAGGTTCAAACTCCTTTCTTATTCAATAAGTGAACTTTGCATATATGACAAAATTATTTAACAAACATAGATGGATTTCTTAAGAATCTGCATGCTTCTGTTTCCATTTCCTATTTTATTTTTAATTTACAAGTGTTGTGTTACCTTATTCCTTGTTCAGACAACTGAGCAGTTAAAACTATTAAATGTCCTCTTAGATGTCAAATAAATTCTCTATGGTGCAGGAGGGATAGTTTTATCACGCACAGAGCTTTCTGTGACGCGTTAACCGAAGAAAACAACCGAGTGAACCAGGGATTAACAAGTGGCATGCCACCAAACCTGCAAAGTCAAATACCAGATCTTATGTCTACCATGCCTCTGAACACTAGTCCCAACAAAGCATATGACCCTAAGAACCCTCTAAAATCACTTCCCCAAGAACTTGTCCCAATACCCTTCAAGTCTATGAGCATGGGAGGGGGCATGTTTTCCACCAATGCAGGTGCACTTTTTGGCGGCCCAAAAAGCATGCCTCCCTCTTCTTCCAGCCTCCAACTAGGTTCCAACACATCATCAAGCTTCAACTACTTGCAAGACAACAAAAACGGAGGCCCAATTGCTGCTTCTGCTCAGATGTCTGCAACAGCTTTGTTGCAGAAAGCAGCCCAAATGGGTGCCACTGCAAGCAACAGCATTAACTCCCCCATGATGCAAAAAGGCTTTGTTAGTAGCACTACTGCTCCTGATCATGTTTCTTCCCCTAGGCCACCATATTCTGGTGCCATGCTGCAGCACAACAACTCCTTTGGCCATTTCTCTCCTCAGCCTGATCTGTCCAACATGGCTGGGGTGAGTGGTGGAGGAGCCTTCATCAATCAATTGTTTCACAAAGGACAAGAAATTTCACAAGTTTTTGACACCAACACTGCCGGGTCTAACATGAATGATGTGGGAATGTTCAGCCAAATGCCACTGCGGAGTGAGCACAACCCGGGATTGATGAAGAATGTGGAACAAGAAGTTAGTAATTGTTCTAGTTTGATCCACGGAAGAGATGTGGTTGAAGGTAACCCAATGCAGGCACCAAGGTTTGGAGGGAGTGACATGACAACTGTGCATGACTTTTTGGGCATTGGTGGTTCAACTTCAAGAGTCATGAACCATTTTCATCACCATTTTCCACACGAGGATTCAGCTATGGAGGAACCCATGTGGGATGTTTGAGATTAGATATTTATCATGTATGCTTCTACTTATACAGAAGTGTGGAACGTTTTAATGGTTTAGAAGTTAGAACTGGAATTCAAACATATTATCTAGGCAATTTCAATGCTAAGTTTACCTTTTGAATCAAAGTTAATTTCTAGCTCATAAATTGACTCCACTTGTCTCTCTAACTGAAATATTTTCATTAAAATGAAAAACAAAATAAAAATCGATTTAGAAATGGCATATTGGTCTGTTTAGAATTAAGTTCTTAAAAATTTAAACAGCTTTTTTACGTTATATATTGAGGGTTTAAAAAATAGGATAATGATATTTTGATATTATTATTCATTTTTTGACACCATTTAATATTAATATATATTATTATTTTATTTATATATAATATTTTATTAATAAAATATAATGTGAAATAGAAGTAAAATATCAACAGTAATCTCAAACTAGTTTTTACCATCTTACATTTGTTTTTCTTTTCTATCCTGAAAACAATTCAGTTAATGGGCTTTAGAATTGGCCCAACCTACAAAAGGAAGGCCCAGACCATCATCTTAAAGGCCCATACGTAATGGAGCGTAGCTTCGTCACAAACCCTAACCCTTAGGACAGCACTCCTATTTAAACTCAGCATCCACAAATTTTTGTCTCTGCTTCTTCCTCGCGTGGGATTGAACTCTTGGCGTTGGTGTGTGTTCATGTCTCTGCGTATTCGCGTTGGTATCTAGCTATATTCTTTTTTATGTTTTGATTTTGAAGGCTATGATGTTGAAAACAACCTATTTTATGAGCGAATGGAAATTGTTCCTTCGTGATTACAATACTACCAATGGATCCTGCTGAGCCTTTAACTATAAACAACTTTTTTAATTTTTTTTTTTTCTTTGATTTCTTTGATTCTTTGCTAGTATAATTTATGGAGTTGCGGTATTGTCTTGAACTTTCAAATCCAAAGAAAAGATAATGAGAAGGGCCGTTGAAGTGATGATATCTTATTCGGAACTCATAACTGTCGAGTAAACAATCAGACTACAATTATCTGATCTATGGCTCAATGGCTCTAAGAACTTTTTTTTTTTTTTTCTATTTCCAATATTTTAACATTTAATATTACACATAAGATGGATTATGGATTATAGTTTATAAAACTAAATTACATCTATTTCATGGGAGAAAAATGACTGAGATTTTAGTTTGGTAAAAGGAAATTAAATTTCTAAATATAGAAAACATATATAATATACATAATTTTCCATTTAATGTTAAATTGGTTTCTAAAATTTTATATTAGTAATAAAGTTTTACTGAGAGACAAGATTATTTAGATTTTTTGTTTTTTATAGTTTTATTTATGGATTTTCGAAGCATCAACAATAGTTGTTTTCATTAACGATTTAATTTTTTTTTTATTTTTAATCTATTGATATTAGATTACTGTCTACTTTTTTTCTATTTTCAATGATTACTATCTATAATCCTGCACAGAAGGCAAAATAAAAGATAAAAAAATTAAAAGATAAAAAATTTACTGACCGTTCTAACATTATAATATAATATAATATAATTCATTAAATAAGATATAGAATTTCCAAAATAATTATTTTTTAAATAAATATGAATTAATAATATTTCTGTTTCAAAAATGACCATCAAATATTCCAACTCTTCCTATTATATTACCCATAAACAATAGAAAGATTCTCTCAGACGCAATCTTGGTCTTTGAAAAATAGAAAAATGATGATCACACAAGTTAGATTCATCAGGGACAGTAGTGTTCTCAACATCTGAAATTGATCATTTGTCTTTGAAACATAGAAAAATGATGGGTCACACAAGTTAGATAGTTTTATATGATTTATGTTGGTGTGCTATTTCCTTAAATATATTTTTGCATTCCCTTTATGACATCAGTACCAACTTGTCGCATTAGAAGAGTTAAAGAACATCTATAAATTTTTACTGAAATAATAATAGTGGGGTGTTTAGTAAACTAAAATATAGCTGTGCTAAAAATACCGAGAATGAAAGAGAATTATAAGATGAATTGGCGAAGAGAAAATATAGTATTGTAAATGTAAAAATGTTGACCCGACGGATTTTGTGATTGAATATTGTAAGAACTTAATACCAAATTTAAAGTTATTTTAAGCAACATTTTTGAATTTCAAATAAAATTCATTTCACTTTTTACTTTAACCAGAATTTACTAAAAATATAATTTCCATTTCTTAATTAACAAATTTTACTCATAATTTGGAATATGACTAATTTAAACCAATAGTAAAAAATATATTCATTAAATAAATTACATCTATTTTCACTTCTAAATCCCAAATTTACCATTTTGATGCGTTAACAATTCCCATGACAATACTACTAGCAGCACTTTCACATATGTTAATTCACATTATTTATATTTTTTTTATTTGATAAATAATTAATTAAAAATAAAAATAATATTAATTAAAAATATATACATATATATATATATGATTTTGTAAAAATAATATTAAAAATTATGTAACTGTTACTTTTAAAAAGAGAAATTATTTAATTATTTTAAAATAAAACAATTATTGAAGTATTTATTCTATTAGATAAATAGATATAATAATCTTTTATTTATTAAAAGATAAAATTATTTGGTTAAAAAGGATGACAATATAGAAATTGATCATGTATCCTCCTATTCTATGGTACAGGTATCCCTACTGGATCCTCAGTGATTGACCGGTTTCAATAACACTCCGTAGTTATCTTGGTAACTTTTCAAAAAGTCAACGAAATTAACGCAACAAGCACTTTAACTTCTTATCTAAAAGCCACAAAGAGCCACCAAAATGGCCAACTATTAACAAAGCCTAATATTTAAAAAAAGAATGAAGCAGAATCAATCCTTTCAGGGTAAATTTTAGTTTTATAGCATTCTTTTTACAGTTAATAAGTCAAACTCGTTACTCATTACACTCTGGACACAACAAATGCGGAACGGCGCTAGATGTAATGACAACCTTTTCCTACAATCACTCCTGCTGATGTTGTTTAGATCCATCCGCACTCTCCAATAACAAGAAATATATTGCTATCAGAATTCAATCCAATTATATACATCCGGAAAATTAATGAGTCAGATAAAATCCCAAATCAATCCGAGCACAAAACTTATCGCCTCTCATCATGCCACTTTCTATGTCCCTGCCTACCAGGGTCCCAGTGTCCAGAAGAACCCCTCTGCCTTGACCATTCAGGTCTATGATTTCTTTCATGATTCACTCTGGACTCTGGGTAGTTTCTACCTGGTATATACCTAGGATTTCTAGTTGGACTATTTTCAGGACTCCATGATTCAAAATCTTCCCTTCCATGATTATTTCTATCCCAAACACCAGATTGCCTGGATCCCCCAGCCATTGTGTTATAGTTGTTATGATTTCTTTGAGAATGATAACTGGATGACACATCTTGCCTAACTCTCCACATGGTTTCAGACCCATGGTCTGATTTTTCGGTTTGTGGCGGGTAGGAACGGCTAGGGTTACGATCAGGAGGTTCACTGTAATGGGCTTCCTGGACCACATGTTGATGTGAGGTTGAATTTGACGGCGTTGGTGAGGGTAACTTGAAGGATGATTGTGGGAAGGAATTAGACAAGCCCTCATGTTGTACACTCAAATTATGTACGGGTTTCACATAATTGGTGCCATTACCCCGCATTGATAGAGTTGAATGAGTGCCAGAAAAGTTAACTGAAGGTGCATTGGTAGTGATTAAGTTCTTCTTCATAGTTAATCCTACATTTGAGGGTGGTATTTGTAAATGCCCCACTCGTTGTTGCTTTTCAGGATTAAGATTAGTTGCCTGATGCAGTGAATATGGAGAAACGGCGGTGCTTGTGAGATGCCTCGAAGATGAAACCACTACTGTTGGCTGTTGCCTTACTGTAGTAGTGCTAGTCACGGGAATCTGAGTTAATAAGTTGGTAGTTGCTACTGCAGCATGGTTCTGGATAATTCTATCAGATGCTACACTTCGCCGTGAAAAGGGGTTTTTTGATGCTTCCGAGCTCCAACCATTCTGAAAAGTTAATAAAATGGGAGCACATCAGTTAATGCAGTAACAAATACTTTTTTTTTATAATTGATGACAATATTAAGGATTTCAAAGATTTTATGACGTTGAAAATTATAAAAGGAAATATCGAGGGGCTTTTCATGCCCTTTTTTGGTCAGGCCAAGTGTCTCAACATCGTAAATAGAGGGACGAGCATCAAACAATTGGCTACTCTAAATACCAGTACAACTACTCCAAGGGAAGTAGGGAACCCTATTAAGCCCATTGTTTGCCTAAATTAGCTGTTTGCTTATATAGACTATTTATTTGGTGCCACGCAAGGACCTGACCGTGCAAAACCTTGTCAAATAAAAAGCAGAAGAAAAACTTGATTCATTAATCTAAATTTGGCCCGCCCTATGCTATTATATTAAAGTGTTAGACGCTTTCCACTCTCAACACGTATAAGCCAACATGGCTAAAGTGGGGTGTGCACGGCACTGTAATAGGAGACATCAGGAATGATGATAAGATCTTTGACAAATAGTGGGAGTATGAACTCAAATCACGCACCGTTCTTGGATCGCTTAAAGGGGTTGGAGATGGGAGAGAAACTTCCACCTTCTCTGGGGCTTTTACACTCGTGCCATAGCTCCCATTTGTATTTTCACTTAAACCCAAGTTCGCACCTCCTCTCTTGATCATGTCAAGCAGCTTCACTACTTCTTCACTGGGTATGCTACCGGCTTGTCCAGAAGTTAAGGCAAATACCAATTCTGGATTTTTAAGCAGTACGGCAAGCAATTCTAGATCAGGCTCAGCAGGAGCCATACTTGTCGAAGAAGTGGAGGCCACCCCTTCAACAGTATGAGCTGCAACCTGATTGGGGGAAACTGTTATATCTGCACCATCGCCATCTGGTAACTGTTCAATAGGAATTTCCAACGTCAAAGTGTCATCATAGTCCATTTCGAGGTCCCAAGGCTCCTTAGGGTTAGGTGGGATTTCTTGGATAGTTTTATATATAGTTTCCTTTTCCCTGCGGTCTCTGTTTCTCTGGACATCAACTTCTTTGCTATTTTCACCGTCACCGACTCTCCAGGAATCTTTAAGTTCCACTTCTGCAAAAAAAAAGTAAAAAGAAACCAAAAAGGAAAGATTTAAAACCGAAGAAAAATGTGTCCGAGAAATTTAAGAAAGGTGTTGCCTACTATGAGTTACAACTAACAAGAACCACAGAAACGACAAAAAACAAAATTTATATTTCATTTCCACACCTAGTACCATCTACATTTATTTTATGCAAACATCCAATTTCGTGTCTGCAACACTCGATCAGCGCCACAGCCAAATTCAAGAACAGAGACAGTAAATTTCAAAACCTGGACAGTGTTTTCTTATGGTGATAACTAGAAAGTAATTCATGACCTGATAACCTCGTAACTGCAATATTAGTAACTTGGCCCCCATCACATCATTTGCCAATTTTATTTATATATTAAAGGATTTACAAAGTAATGAACTTAATGTAGAAAAATAAAGCCCAGATGAGGTAAATTGATATTATTTCATGACAAGTGGAAAAGGAATAATAAAGAATGAAGTTGGTCATATTCGTTTATTGTAACGATCATAGAACCCTTCATGAGTTTTCAAGGATTTGAGACTGCGTGATAAATACACCAGACTGTAGCATAGAATTCACCAGACAAAAACGGACAATCCTTGCTGTTTACAGTCCCTGTATGTCGCAGCTAACAAAATTAAAGTTATAGACGCCAATCAACACTCATATTGGATTAATTCGGTGCTGTAATTCATATCATGGCAGGTTGCAGTTTATATATACTTGAGACTTGCAAGTTGCAACTACAGCATAACCTATACTACGTAACAGAAATATGAATTACAAACTCGTTCGTCCCATAGATATGAATTACACAAACAATGCTTCATCCAGATCTGTGATCATATTCCAAATTACAAAGGAATATCGCTACCCCAAATGCAACATATATAACCTGGACGTGGAACAACACATGGAAAAGAGCTCCCTTTATGATCCCATAATTCAAAGTTTCATCCTATTTTTATTCATTAAATGTAAAAAAAAAAAAAAAAATGGCTACCAAGTAAGGCGGGATGGAGTACATAAAATTAAATTTGAGAGTCTGTGTTCGCATATATGCCTAAAATTAACTTTGAAAGTCTGATGTGTACCATATATGCCTAATGCTGAATTATGGGGCCTTGGAACCCCTGGTGTATTTTAAGTGAGAATTATTTTAATTTCAATTCTTTAGCCCGAATTATGGCATATATTTCTATCATTGCTATTACTACACATCAATATCTCAGGATCATTGATCATAATGAAGCACTGAATTCCCCTGTTGCCTTCCTCGTTACAGCAATAATAAACACATGGATTAATACCAGGTCACGCTCAAACCAATTCATCTATGTATTAACTATTGTTCCCATGAACCATGGCAAAGATGTAAAGGAACACATGTAAGGAACAGAGAACATCTAATCTCGATACATTTGAATTTTTGGACAAGAAATTCGGCCAGTTAAAGTAATGCTTTTAAAAATATTGTAACAATGATCTATATGTTATTGCCATTTTGTAAAACTGATCCTTTGCCCCTGAGATCCCCTCAATTCATCTATGTATTAAATTTTGTTCCCATGATCTACAATGATCTATAAAGGAACATATGTAAGGAACAGAGAACATCTAATCTCGATACATTTGAATTTTTTCACAAGAAATTCGGACAGTTAAATTAATGCTTTTAAAAATATTGTAACAATGATCTACATGTTATTGCCATTTTGTAAAACTGATCCTTTGTCCCTGAGATCACCTCAATATTTAGTATAGCTCGTCATAGACAATTACAAGTCCTCAAACGAGATATTTTTAAGCCCATTCTTTACAAGGGATTTAGGTGTATCACGCAATTTAGCACAATTTTCCAGATAAGATATAGGGGGAAATCAATCAGAAACATTGTCCGAAATTTTAGAAATAGAGGAAAATCCTAAAATTCTCAAACAAATCCGAATTAGTATTTGAATCTAAACACTCAAGTTGTACATTTGTATGGCAATTTTTTATTAATCTCTTGAACAATGCTAAAATTGTAGGCGTATTTACAACTGCTCAATATACAGAACATAAGGTTAGACCACGACTCTTGCTCTATTTATTTATATAAGGTGATAAAACTACAAAAGGATATAGGGTCAATAGAGTTAACGTCAAAGGTGGCAAAGAAGCGTCTGCTATTGCCTTCCAAGAAACTGTGCAGGGAATTGACTAAGATATACCTCTTTTTAACTCAACGTCAGGAAACCTGTCAATATGGTATTTTCTCAACATGTCTAATCATTCATCTATCGGCTGAAAGTTTCCCAATTTTCTAGCCTAGTATTATAGACATAAATTTGATATATTTGATGAAACCAACAAAAGAATTGCAAATGTACCTGCTGGTGTTTTCCATGGGATCTGAACCCTCATGCACTTCTCCCAGAGAGGTTCCTTCACATCCATTTTCGGTTTTGAAAAAGCTTCCAGCTTATTGCTGGTTTTAGAGGCAAGTAACAAAGGTTTCTTGTTTTCATCAATTTTGTAAGGAGTGGGAACTTTAGAAGAGCAAGCTGCAATACTGGCAGGAATTGTCTGAGGTTGTTTATTCAGACTATCAATCTTTGTTTCTTTACTTTCTTTTGAACCGGATTTCCCATACTTACTCTGCATAAATAACGCACGCATTTTTGCTTTCTGGATATCATCAGCAGACATGGGACGACCTTGACTTACAGGCCCTGCTCTCGTCACCTGTGAGCTTCTGCTAACCGACTTTTGGCCTGGTTGTTCCACCAATTGCACTTTTCTGCGCTCTCTAGATTCTGATAGGGGGTTAAGGAATAGAAATGTGATATAGCCTACATTTTGCATGACTCAACAACTGACATGAACCATAGGCAATTTCGAGTAAGAGGGGCGTTAAAAGTATTCTCTTCAAAGCATTATTATTGATTAAAATTTATTGAGAATTGCAGTAAATAGGAAGTAATGCCAACATCATTACATAAATCTAAAAATTTTAGCCAATAATAATGTATTAAAATAAAGTATGTTAGAAATGTGCTGTTAAGATTGACCACAAGTAACCCACCACTTTCATCCTTGAAACATTAGGTCCTCTTGAATGATAATATTTTGACATCAAAATAGTCCAAAATTTATAGTTCACTTCGAACAAATTGATATCAGTCAATGATCAAATATATTGTTTGAGGACCAATTAGGTATACAAGTCAATTTGATAAAATGCTTTTGAGGATCAAATCGGGGAATAATTCCAATTTTATCAGTTAGTAAGCCAGTTACAAATATACAAGGATACGCAATGAAGATACACCAAGTGTGGACTTTTTATTAGAATCATCCAAGCTTGGAGTCAACAATTTTGCAGCTTGTGGAGATCCCACTTTCCTGAACAGAGAATAAAAATCATGAAGCATTTTCACAACTAGCAAAAGCAAAGCAAAGCCAATTAACTCAAACAAGTATGGCACAAAACTATTGGGAGAAAGATTTATTCAAATGAATGAAAACGTATGAATGGAAGCAATCAACCACAGCCTACAAATACCTGAAATTGTCCAGACATTCGCTTGAGAGTGAGAGAAAGTCTTCCTGAGAGAAAGAAAGAACCAGCTAAGAAATATGAAAAGTGAAAAGGCATTGCTAGCTGAAACATATACAATAAAACACTTACAGGAACATCAATATTTGAATGCCATGATTCAGAGCCCACAAATTGACCAATACTGCAAAAATAGAAATCATAATAATTGAGAAAGGATGTCTCAGCAAATTGTGCATGGAAAAGAGAATGCAAGCTTGCCTCTGAGATATCAACTCTTTATGACCGTCACTAGAAGGCCTAACACCATTGGGCTTCTTTATTACTTGGTTCCTCGCTAATAATTTGCTCCACTTTGATAACAAAACCCTTGCCCTGTTTGATATGTCTGATCCTCAAATCAGTGAGATTATAATTCAAGAAGTCTATCAAGTTATTAAAATAAGTGCCATCAAGCAGCACCACTAGGAAATTAAGATTTGAAACCAATAACAGACATCAAACAATGAAAAGGATGAAGTGTTACATCAGTCAACCAGAACACGACGTCTACTTTGCAGAATACAATTAAGATACATCTTATCTATTATTTACAGTCAGATAACATTAAAAGAAAGAATTAGATTCAATTGTTAACTCCTCTTCCTCCTATCTATCTTGCTCCTTCAGATATCATTAAAAGCATAGCAAGCAGCAACTAATTTATGAAAACCTGGACTTCATGTTTAAAATGAATATTAAATCCCAAACACAGGTCTCCTAATCAACATCCCACAATATGAGACAGACATATATGACAACTTGGAACCAGCCATCTCATTTTAAGAATAGTTGCCATGACCAAACAAGCTAACAACGTCTTAGGGTGTTTCTTTCTACTGTAAGAAAATGTCCAGTTATCATATATTAGTCCGTTGCAGTTATCATCAAATACATGTTATCCAGGTAAAAATCTAAGGACAATATCAATATACACCAAGAGGAAAGGGGAAGGTCAGGTCGAGTTTGATGGGTACTGAACCAGAAAAATATAAAGCACACCTGATGCCCTGTAGAACCGAAGTTTATTTACACTCTGCAATATAGCTGATATGTGCATGGGAATGGCTTTATGTAAAGGCAAATGACAAAGAACCTGTAAAACAATTAACCAGAGAGTTTGACAATATTCAGACATGTGCCAATTAAAAGCAATGCAAAATATTAACCTGAGTATTTAGATTTACCTTCAAGATAAGAAGAAGGACACTGGTTTGCTCCTCAACAGTCGCCTTACTCAACCAAGTAGCTAAAGTTATTCCACCCCCTCTGTTCAAAAACCTATAAGGATACAGCAGAAAAACTGAATCAGAAAATATAACATTATATTTCTATATTAACATGCTATTGAGAAAGCTAATAGTGTACCACAACAGTACTGAAAAATTCTGTATCGTCAATATCCACTCCATCAATTTCTCTTGCCCGGAAAATGTCTCTTCTTTTTGCATTAAACTAAAAATATTATCAACAAAATGTTTATCTGAATCATCTAGGTCAGACAAGGCTGCATCCTGTGTTGAACAAGATGCTTCTTCAGCATTGGATGGGACAGTAGAGTTTACGGAAGCTGGATTAATTAGTCTCACAGGATCAGAAGTTATTTTATCATCATGAGGATCTTCACAAGAATTAGATCCTAGTGCCCTCTCCTTTGAAAACTGCACTAGTCTCCTCACTCTTGAGCGCTGACTGGTGAAAAAGTCTCGCACCTAAACCAACATGCAAAAATTCATAAATTAATGCAGAACAGGAACCAAGCTACACGTAATCTTAACATAAAATTAAAAAGTGAATACAACCCTCTTCTTCTACAAAATATAAGAGGTAACAAAAAGTAGAGTAACAAAAAGTATTGGAAAAGATAACAAACTACAAACAAATGAGTAACAAAAAGTAGAGTGATATAAACCTGCGTCGCTGTGACACCAAATAAAGCACTTATCTCGCGCAACTCTTTTTTGCTAATAGAATCTTTAATCGAAAAAATTGATTGCATGTAATTTACAGCCTTTGGATTCAATAAATCCCTGGGTCTTTTTCCTGCAAATTTGGATTAAGTTAAACAAACAACAGAATTGTATATAAGCCTGCAAAAAAATAAATCTTGTTCCAACAAAGAAACCTACCAATTTTTATTGACAAAGCACCAGCTGCCTGCACCAAACAAACAAAATTTTGACAAAATCAGACACTCAATCCACAACGGCTTCAAATCATTTATTACATACAAAAGCAAAATCATAAGTGGAATATGTTCACAACTAATTATACAAAACGCTTCAAGAGTTCAAACGAAGATGATTCCAAGTACACAACATAAATTTGGGAATTAAATGCAAATAAGAGGCTCTTCACTTTTTCCATTAACCAAAACTAAACAATGAGATTATAAACAAAAGCTAAACAAACCAAAGAGAGACGAAATTGCTTGAGAGCGCACCATTTCTTGAGAGAGAGGATTGACACCAGTGAGTTTGCATTGCGTGACGACAATTTCCTGAAACTGATCGATCTGACTATGGAAGAGATCTCTCTGCGAAAGCAAAAACTTCTGGAACGATTCCGCGGAGCTCCCAATCTCCTGCTCCGCAAAATCTTCGTTCAAAGCATCCATTGTTGATAACGAAGATCGAAGTTCCCTCGACGCAATGCGTAGCAACACGCATTTAAGTTGAGGTGATTGAACGAAACTCAATGTTTCTCTCTGGTTCCCAGTTCGGAACGGAACTGGTTAGGGTTTGGCTCGGAGGTAATTTTGGAGAGAGAAAGTCAGATAGAGTATTACTGTGTCGGATGAGACACAGAGAGAGAGAATTAGACCGTGATCAGGACTGGTTGAATTTCGGGAATTATTTTTTAGGGCTTATTAACCATTGATGTTGTTTGAAAAACATAATTTGTGTTTTTTATACGGATTTTAGGTTTAAAAACTAATTAAAAAGAATAATTTCTTGAACAAAAACTAAATAATTTCTTGTACGAAAACATATATAATTTATTGTACCGAAAATTATATATTTTTTATCTTTTTAGTTTATTATACCATAAAGAATAAAATGTTGTTTCTGATAATTTGAGCTAAATATTTATCGGAAGAAGAAACAATGGTTGCTGTATAAATTATTACTATTATTTTACTCACTTATATACTGAAGACTAATGCCGGTGAGAATTTAATATCGAAATAGTTTGATAAATTTTAAAGTTTTTCTTTAATTATTCCTCTGTACTGAATATTTTTAAATTTTAAAATATAATTTTTTTTCAATTAATATTTTCTTTGTAAAGTATCATGAAATTTTTAAAAATAAAATATTTTTACTTCATCAAAATAATAATAATAATAATTTTATTATTGTGTGATCATTCTATATGGTATAAAAATATTAAATGAATTTAAAATACACAGATAATTTTAAATTAAAATATAATATTTATTTTAAAATGATTTAATATTTTATTTATTTTAATAGTTATTTTGAAATAAAAAATGATAATAACTTTTTTACATGTGGGATAATCAAAACACCATTTTAATTTGTAATTAATTCCATATGCAAATTCTATAAAATGTGAAATTTTCATATTATTTTTTTAAAATAATACTTTTATTTAATATTTAGATCAAACTGAAATTTTTATTATGTGAAATGAGTTATTTTCTTTAAATTATTAGAATTGTTTTGTTTTGGTGTAAATAAATGTATTTCTTCTCACCCCATATTGAAAAAATTATTTTTATTGGCATTTGGACTGATTTCTTTTATTATAAGGTTATTATTTCTCAATAACTAGTTAAGATTTTTGTTTTCAATGTTAACTATAAAATATTCTTGTGAATATTAATTAGGATTAGTTTTTCTCAAAGTCAAATGAAAAAAATGTATAAAATAACATTAACTGAAAATTCACCAAAAGAAGTTTTAACCAGCAATCTAAAATTGAATAAATGTTAATTTAAATAATTATGATTAGTATTAACTATATCAAATTTGTAACTACCATCAATTGAGAAGTCAAAAAAAAAATCTTAACCAATAACATAGTAAAAAAAATATCAATTAAACTTATCATCAACTTAAAACAATTTAACTAAGTTAAAATTTTGTTAATACTAGTTACAAGATTTAAAGAATTTTAACAACGAAATAACATAAATTAATATCAATTACAAAAAATCATCAATATTAATAATTTTAAATTATTATATTTTTTTATATTTATATTTTTATTTTGTGGTGATTGAAATATTTCATCCTTATACAAAAAATAAAATTTAATAAATTTAAATGGTCTTAACAAAATAAATTATTTTAAAAATAAAAAATTAAAATGTAATTCATTCAAAATATATTTGAACGTTTTAAACAATATGATTTTTAAAATATATTAAATTAAAATGAACACGTGTATAAAATAATGTGACAATAAAATACTGAATTGCAATTGGAAAGTTGTTTAAAATCTAACCGTCCTTCTTTTATATATTATCCAAGGAGTAATAAAATTCAAACACTCGTGAGATAATATTTCATTTTTGGTTTGTGCAAAGTTTTGGATACTTAAAATGATTTATTTGTTTAGGTTTACGCTTAAGATGATATGGTATCTCGTGTTAAATACTTAGTAGATAATAAGTTTAAAAAGGTTATTAATTTATAAAATTTAATTAACATTTTCATCTTTATTTATGTATTATAGTTATTATTAATTTCTCAAGTCATTTTTTAAGGATCTAATTAAAATTATTTAAAAGATATAATTTCTCAAGTCATTTGTTTTATTGAAAATAATAGATTAGTTACATAAAATGTCCTTGTAAGTCTCTAAATTTAAAACATTCAACTTGTTCTTCTTATTTTATTTTATTTTTCTTCTTCTTTCCCCTCCCCTCTCTTCCCTTCTATCTTTGTCTTCTCACCTCTTCATTCTTCTTTATTTTTTATTATTCTTTTCATTATATTTTTTTTAATCTTCCATAGTCTTTCATTTTCCTTTTATTTCTTCAGTTTCATCTACTCTTCTTATAGTGTAATATTGAATTGTGGTAATTATATTTGCCAGATGGAAAGTTATGAGTGTCTTACTTTGATTATGATAGGATATAACATGAAAATTATTTTTATTCAACTAACATTAGCTAAACATTATACTCATTAAAAAAAAGTATGTGTACAAAACTAATAATTTAAGTCGAAAATGAATCTTGATTATACAAATGGAACAATACCTAAAAGATGGTGGAAAATTTTATGTAAACTGTGATCTGATCAAAAGGTTAATTGAAAATCGAATATCATGGACAAATAACTCTCCATACAACTAACAACTAAAAAAAATCCAAAGCACGTTTTTTCAATCAAATTCTATTATATTTTGTGTTGGATAATCGTTTTGTTTTTTAATAATAGTTTGCATCTACTGTTAACTTCTCTTGAGAAACTATTTGAAAAATGGTTAATATCATTTATTATTTTTAATATAGATAAGACTAGCACTAACATGACAATAATGTGGCTAATATATTCCTCAGACAACACAACAAAAACACAAATGATTAATACTTTATATATATATATATATATATATATA
>Ga0099824_1004926_pt1 | contig 18984 bp, 8 predicted proteins | sample SiratrowhiteBW_FD_76837 | JGI IMG/M metagenome (GOLD analysis project Ga0099824, IMG submission 76837) | Root nodule microbial communities of legume samples collected from California, USA - Siratro white BW | ecosystem: Host-associated > Plants > Roots > Nodule | place: USA: California... | reverse complement strand
ATTGTTGTATATGTTTAGTAATTTAATATGTAATTTTATAATATGGTTTAGATTTAAAATATGCATTATGTAAGCTGTGATTAATACTGTTGAGTTTTGTTGTTGAATGTTCTAACTACTTTTTAAGTTGTAAGGCAAAAATGGTAGGGTAGTATTGAGTCGAGATTAAATGAAGCATATGTTTAAATAACAAAGTAGAAACACAACATTAAGTCGGCTCCTTGATCACCGCAATTAGTACTAATCATGTCAATCATAACTAAAGTAATAGAGGGCATAAAAGCACAGCAGCAAGATCTATCATAAGCTCCTCACCATATTCTAACATGCAACAGAATACATAACTAATAAAACAGCAAACGAGACTTCATTCAACAGAAAATTGGAAAAAAAAGAATTATAACTACGAGGGAAATAATACCTAATAAGTACAAGCAAAATTGTGTAACAAGCATCATCACTACATAAGACAACAAATACAAAATAACCCAAAGTTTCGGTAAACCAATCCATCTATATATCACTCCCTATTAGATATTAGGGGATTGTCCCATGGAAACGGAATCTTAAATAAAAAATACAATAGAAAGTTATATCATTGCATTCACTCAATCTTTCCCATCTTGATTCATGTATCCACACTGCCAGACATCATTCTTGATAACAGATCGTCCTACGGAAACGGAATCTTAACAAAACATACAATAGAAAGCTATATAATTGCAGTCACTCAATCTTTCTCATTTTGATTCATGTATCCACGCTACCAGACTTAATCTAATATATTCAATTCCGTTGAGGATAGACCACATCGAATTTTATGTTCCATTTAGTTTCATTCAGTTGAGTCATAAATTTTCAGTTGATGTCCTGATTTTATGCATCCAAGTTACTATTTTGCTATTGGAATACACCAAATGAGTAACACTATAAAAATGCACAAAACAAGCACCTTAGAAATAAATACAGAGAAACTGTAATTGGTAGGTAGGTTCATCATCCATTGGAAGAGGAATGATCAAAAACAATGTAGTTAAAATAGCAATTTCACCTTAAATCGGGAAGACTGCTAAAGATCGCATATTGAATCGACGGATTTTACAAAATTAATAATCCGTATTCTATAGCATTAAATTCATAAGTCGTCACCCATACAGTAGTGAGAGACTTAACAAAATGTTCCAAATAACAAGAGGTCAGTACACTAATCTTAGAATCTAGATGTCTGATCTAGAAAACGTATCAGATTATAATCACAAGGATCCACACATCACAATCACGGGGATCCACCATTGCATCCCTATTTTCAATTCCATCCACTTCGTAATCCAAATAGAGGCTCAAACAGATTAATTATGGAGAAAGTCAAACCAAGAATAGCAACTAAGAGAACAGAGTAAGATATACCGAGAACAACAACAGCAAACAGAGGAAGAACAGAGAACGGAAAAGTGGAGGAGAGTGAACTTCGTATGGTGACTAGGGTTTCACTAAATCGAACAAAATGGTGTTGGGTGTGTCACAAATAAGAAATAAGATATCGGATCAGGAGAAAATGAGGTCAGCAAAAAACAGAGCGATCAAATATTTAAATGAGCCATTGGCAAAATCATAAAATTGATGGATTTTACTGATTACGGCATTTAAATCAGGATGGAAGAGGGATCAATCTCAAATGAAGACTTTACCTGTGATTTGAACTGCTGGGTGTGATTAAAATAGTAAAATAGAAGGATTTGAATTTAAATACCAACTTTAACTACCATGAACGAGAGTCTACCTTTTTTTATCCCTTCTAAACCCATCTGCTTGTTTCCTAAGGTTACAAAAATTATATGAATAACCTTTACAGAAAGTTTATGCAGATAGCAAGGTAAATCAGCACATACAAAATTACTGGATACTTTATGACACTCTTATTTTTCAATATTACGATTTTAAATATCCTTTATTTGCAACACTTGAGAACTATTTCAAAATGTCATTTAAATTGATTAAGTAACATTACATGTAATGCATCTAATGCTCATTGACATAAGAATAGGGTTTCCCTTCCTTATGACCACACAACACAATTTTAGTGGTCGCAAACTAATCAAGATCTCCTAGCTAAAGTATCACACTGTGTAACCAGGTAATGATTCTTAACTAGATGCTAATCATTAAACAAAATGGTCCAAAAAAAGCTATGTGAATGGAAAAGATATAAATGAAACATAAAGTATAAATTATTTTTCAGAAACATATCCCCAATCAACACATACATTCATGACTATTCTCTAATTAATGCCAAACACTTAAACTATAAAACAGCATCATGAATTGTGAATTGGATCCATCATGACGAAAACCAGGACTAATGGATTACAAATTCTGACATTAATCCTAAAACCTTAACCTCTAAAAAAGATATAATGCAAATCCCTCTTGTCAGAGATAGAAATAGTCAGATCAAGTAAGGCCTTGCCAAAGTATGGCTGGCAAAGCGTGGCCTTATTTTGCTACAATTCTTTTTCCTTTTAGGTTTGGCCTGCTCTATTTAACCTGGCAGTTTGCCAAAGTTTTTGCTTGTTCATTGCCACCAAACCAAACAATACACATCACTCAACCGACAGATGCACGGGAACTATTAATCCACCATTTCCACAGTGAAAGGCAAAAATGGAACATCCATATTCTTTTCTAACAACACATCATCGTCAAGACAACATGAGAGCAAACTTCAGTATCTAAGAATACACTCATAATATCTGTCAATAAGTTAACAAGTACATTTTTGGTTCTGGAGAGAAACAATGCACCGCACGCACATATGACACAACCACAACCTAGTGGAAATTTACAGGACGTAACATCAGTCAAAGAACCGAAACGAAATTATCCAAATTCCAAATTATTGGAATTGTTCATACTACATTTAATTTCCTTACCTCACCAGTAGAGTTTGAAGTTTTCAGAAACGCATTCATGCGCGGAAATCTCGATTACAACATGAAACAGACAATTGTGTCACAGTTGAACTAAGATGAGAGACGAAGTTATAAAAAAAAAAAAGTTTCAATTTCTTAAAACGTTCGCGGAATTCAATATCCTGAATCTGTTATAGACTAAGTAGCGTGCGCAAACGGAATCGAGAGGTGTAATTCATAAATCAAACGAAATTTTCTAAAAGCACGTAAAGATGAAGAAACATCGCCGAAATTGCATAGAAATATGAAAGAAAATGAGAACATAATGAAATGGAGGCATCAGAGATAAGGATAACGGAGAGTGAGGGAAACCCTAGCTAGAGGGAATGATTCGGAAGGGATGAGTACCTGAAACCGGAATTCTCCGAGAAACGGTTAGAGAGGCGTCGTTTGGTAGAAACAGTGAAAAAGAAATCAGAAGAAGGCTGGCAGAGGCGACTCGTGTGCCGGTACTGCAAAACGTAACTTACACGACACTGGTTTCTTTTCACTTGTTCACTTTTTATAACTTCATTAAGAGAGTTGCTTCCTGCACCCATCATTTACTTTCTCCACCACAAAAAATGCCTAGCTAAACAAATTTAAAAAAAAAACATTTCCGGAATACAAAAATATATTTTTGAAAAACTTTTTTTGAAATGTAAATAAATATTTTTGGAATACATTGTTACCGCCCATTGACTTCCACAGAGTTCTTTTCGAAATATATTTTTTAATTTATAAAAAAAAATTCTGATTTTTTTTTTTAACTTTGGAAAGCTTTTTGCTAGAATATATTTATTGACTTCTGAAAAGTCGTTTCCAAAAAACTCTTCTATCCCTCAAATAATTTTCAGAATACTCGTTTTGAAAGTCATTTTTAAAATTTAATTTCTGAAAACTTGTAATGCATCTCTAAAAAAAAATAATTATAACTTACTCATATCATCTTTACTTATTTTTAAAACAATCTAAATATTGGAAAAAGGCATCACTACCTATCCGCCACCGTCACCAAAGTCACGTCAGTCCACCGTCAACCATAATATACATTTCCTTTCATATAAAATTACGAAGGTCACAATTGAAATTTTGAAAAATTGATGGGTGAAAGAAATGAAAAAGAGAAATGCTGCGTTATGTGGGCTCATTAGCCTGGTTAACATGTTGCCCACTCTATCAGGCTTTTGCTTTTTACACCTCATAATTTGAACTTAACGGTAAATAGACTAAAATAGCCTTGACATATATATTAATCTTCAATCTTAATTCTGAAATATCTAATAAAAAAGAGAATAGTTTGTTTATGAAGTGTTTTAGATTGATCATTTCTGAAATGCATTTCCGAAATAAACAAATCAAAACGCACATAAATATTTTGGATTCATAATATTAATATATATTGTAGAAAAGCTTGATGTAGAAAGTTTTCTGATAAAATAATCAAGAGCAATAATCTCATTGTTTACGAAATGTTCTATTTAAAAATCAAAATTTATGTTTTAATGATCTAATTCAGAGTAATTATTTTTTTCTTATAAATATATTTTATATTTTTTGTTTTGAAAAATTCAATTCCTAAAGAGGTGATGAGTAAATATGTTGGACGGCCAGACAAATAAGAACAAAAACTCTATTAATGTTAGTGATTGGACCTTTTGTCGGAATTATTAACCTTGTAGTAGTGGAGTACAAACTTCCAATAGAGTAGTAAAAACACTTCTGTAAATAAGAAAGATGAAGAAGGAAGAGGCATAAAGTCCATTCATTTACTCTTTTGTACTATAACCATGTAGTTGTTTTCCCATTAACTGCTTTAATAAACAAATGTTTGTTGTTAAGTTAAATTCTGATATTTACAGTAAAAATGTCAGCTTTTACTATCAACCCATAAATTTTTTTTACAGAATTTCTATTATGCTAATTAAAAATCAGTAACTTATCATTCTTACTCATTGTGATTAAATAATAATATAAAAAAAGTATTAGAGTATTTAAATTAAACTTTTATTTTAAATATACAAAAAGCAATAGTTTCCTTCTAAAGCAAAACAAATGAGAAAATAATTGATTAAAAGCATATTTTAATTAAATTATTTATCAAATGTCTTCTTATCTTCATATTTTTATTATCATTTTTTTCTTGTTCATCTTCTTTCATTCTTCCCTTATATCATACTTAAGAAAAGTAAGTAACTTATTACTACTATTATTATTTATAGTATAATATATCTATATAAATAAAAGCAGGAGTCTTTCAATATGTTAACTACTAACTTGTTTGACTGGTTTATTAACTAACTTAACTAACACAAGAGTATTTTGGTAAGATACTCAAAGTAAACTATTTTAAAAGTTAAACTACAAACTATTTTAACTAGCATATAACCTAATTTTTTAGTTATTATCTTTTATATTTTAATAAATTTTTTATTATCTTTAATGTCTTTTGTAAATTATTTTATAGAGATAATTGATTACTAAACTATTTTTAGTATTTTTTTAAGTTACCTTTTAATTTTTTGTGTGATTCAAATCAAGAAAGATTTAATAATATCAATTGAAGTAGCTAATATTTTATTATATGAAATTATACACAGTGAAAATTATTAAAAAAAATTAATGCAAAATTAGTTTAAATTGATAAGTAAGAAAATATTTTATGGTAATAAATAAAAATCGAATATAATTAACACCGCAAGAAAAAAATATTTAGACATCAATTTTAACTATCAAATAAAATGGTTATTAATTGTGACCAAAATAACTATCAAATTAGGTTTTAGTTGTTAAATAATTACAAAATAAAAGTATTGATTGAATTTAGTGACCAATTAAGTCAAGATAATTGGTATCTAACATTAATTATCAAGGTTTTAGCTACTTATACTATTAGATATTAAATTAGTCTCTAATTAAGTTAGTGACTAATTTTATCATTTTAGAAACCAATAAATTGATTTCTAAAATTAATTTTTCTTGTAATGTAATACTCGTTAAATTAGCTAATTTAAATCAAATGACTTATTTAAATAAAAAAAATATACAAATTTTAAACAATAAATTAAAATGTTAAAAATTTTAATAAAGATATAATTATTTTGCAAAAATCTAAAATTATAATTCCATAATAATATAATTTTGGTCTAAAAATTAAAAAAAAAATGCATAATAAAACTTATATTGTTGCTTTATTTTATATCGTTTTATATTTACCAATTAGATTTACCAAACATTTTTAAACCAATAAATTAGTTTCTCAACTACAAGTTAGTTTATTAGATACTAACTAGATGACTACACGAGTATTTGGTGTTGGGTGGTCCCACTACAAGATGCAATATGAAATCAATGAAAAACATTTATCTAACACTTTATCGTGTTAAAAGTGGGAACCTAAATATAATTATTTGTGGTTTGGATTATCTATAAATTAGTGTCTTTAAATTATTATACTTGCTTTTGTGGTTTTTGAATCGAGGTTTTGAATTTGTCTTGTAAGATTTGGAGTTTGACTTCATAATGTTAGTTAACAAGCTCCAAGTTGTTGGTTATTGGTGTCAAAGTGAACTAACTTTGACTCAAATGGATTGATTTATCATAAGTTGAACAAGTTAAATTAACCTGATTTACTTTTGGTGAACTAGTATATTTTAATATCAACTTGACCATCATGGGTTGGTAGATTAGGTGAGTTAACTTATTTGAATAAGTTTTGTTTGTCGAACTTGTTAGTAGAATAAAAACAGATCGACTAAACCCACATTTGCATAATTATACAATCAAAGTGTTCACCTATTTCACCAAGCATTAATCAGATTGGAAAGTGATATTATAAAGATAGTAATTAAAAATAAAAGTGACAAAATATGTGTGAAAAATAGAAAAACCACAATAAGGGAAGGTTGAATTGTGTTAATTAACTTTAAAATATTTTCGTAAATATTGTTTGATGATGATTATTCAAATGATGGTTTTATATACCAAACAATCAAATAGAGACATTTGCCTCTAATAAAGTACAACAGAAGCAATTTTACAACTTAACTGATTTACTTGACTGATTCATTTTAAACGTGTATTTTTAAAAGAAGCTCTCCTTCTTTAGTTAGTACAGATGATAATAACCTATAATATAATGGAGACAAGGAAAAGAGAAAATACACCCAATTAACAATCTACAAATGGAGTTCCACTAAGCATTTCCGAATAAACTTCGAGTATTCTTTTATCTTGTAGCCATTTCTGGCTAATCCTTTGAGTACTGTTTGGACTCGTAGTAGCTCCTGGCTAACCCCTTGAGTATTCTTTACACTATTCACAAGTCACTCTTGGCTCTACGAGTATTTTTTTTTTTTTTTTTTCTCCCAACCACTCCTGGTTGACCCCATTGAGTATTCTTTCCCAAGTCACTCTTAGCTCAATGAGTATTCTTTTCACAAGTCACTCATGGCTCAACCAAGTATTCTTTAACAACTCATTTATGGCTCAACTAAGTTTGTTTTTCCCAAGTCACTCCTATCTCGACTAACTATTCTTTCTCAACAGCCAGTCCTAGCTAAGATATGAAGTTTGCTTAAGGGTAGAATCATGTCATGATTCTTGCTCTCTAAGGAGAGATTGCATCTTTCAAAGAATACAAAGGTAAGCACTCTCTCTTAGTTTTCTCTATGAACACTCATAGCGTTCTTCTTAAAGCTTTTTCGAATCTAGAGATTTGGTAGAGTTTCTGCTCTATGCATAAGGATCTCTTTCTTCTTGTTCTTGAAAGGTATGTAAACATTGAAAAATATATCCATTGAGAGACTATTTTTAGATGATAAGCAACTTCAGCTCTTCTAAATGTCCTTTATGCATTTGACAAGCTTGATAATGGACTTGTGCATTAAATGCACTACATGAAGCTCTGAATGCTCTTTCTTCTTTGCACAACTCTTGAATAAATGACAATACATATCTCCCTAGGTAACATAGTCTTTTGCACCAATTTATGGTAAAAGTGCACATCATACATGGTAATAGCTGGGTCAAACAGACATTTCCTGCAACATAGAAGAAGCATATATATGTTCGTTGTAGTACAAGGTAAGCTTAGACTATGTGTGTATTGTCTAAGTATATAAATGTCTTATTAGACATAAAGGAAGACTGCATAGTGTTGTATCATCTGTCAAACAAAACACTTGGGTCTTACATGATCTGTTATTTAAAGCATTTGTCTTACAAATGATGCATGACCTTGTTTTACACTCAATCAAAATCATAGGGTGTTGGAGTTTTGCTCTAAGAATCTCCCCTTTTTTATGGCATTTAAAATAATAAAGTTAAAACATGATATTTTCAAAACCATGTTCAACATATCAAGTTTTCATTAGCATTTTCAACACCATACACACTTACAAAATATATATGATAAACTATAAGTTTGATGGGAATGTTGACAAATACAACAAGGATAATGGATTATTAGGCAGAACAATTTTAGCACAAACAAAACAACACTAAAAGAAAATCTTGTTCTACTCCCCTTAGCATGATGCCTAACTTTCCTTGGTAAGGCGCTCCCCCTTGACATTTAATCTTCCTTTCTTTAACCTTTCTCACCTTGAAGCCTTTATCATTTCTCTCACATTTTAAGCAACATCAATAAAGGTGCAAACAAATATGTTGGAAACAATGATTTCAGGTCGAGTCTAAGCAAGGTGTTGGGTAGTCAGGGCTTTCATCCAATAGAGTTTGCTTAAGGGTTCCTTTATGCACTAAATATTTGGATGAACTATTATAAAGAGAGTGAAAAGAGTGAGTCTAAGAGTTAGGATTGTGTGTAGAAGATGAAGAATTATCCTCTGTTTACACAAGGGTGGATTATCCTTGCTCATATGTCTTGTCTTGTCATCTTTAAAGCTTTTGACATTTACTCTATCCCATGACATCTTAATGGTCGTTAATGAAATCACTTGTCTCTTCATCATAAATGGTTTTTAATGGCCATCACATCTTATCAAAGATTAGGTATGAAGGTTAATTTTAATTATGCATAGTCTAAAAAAAAAAAATCGTTAGTATTATATAAACAATGTAATGGTCTGACCAATTCAAGCATCTATAAGATCAATTAAATTTAAATTGGATTTGATAAAGTTAATTCTTTCAATATGAGCCTTAGTGAAGATAATAGTATATTGGTAATCCATCTAAACAAATTTTAATTCAAACACAATTTTCTGGCTGTAATCATGAAGTGATATCTCACTTTTATATGCTTGGATTTTGAATATTGGATTGGGTTCTTAGATAAATTGTTTGCACTAGTCACAATATATGGGTATATTATTCTAAATATTAGAGTAAGCTTCTAACTGATACTTGACCTATAAGAGTTGAGAGTAAAAACCTACAGACATATATTCAACTTCAGTTGTAGGTAGGGCAACCAAATATTTCTTCTTGCTAGACCAATATATAAGACATGGGTCCAAAAATTAACATCCTCCACTCGTGCTCTTTCTTTCAATCTGGTGTTCAACATAGTCTGGGTCACAAAATCCTTCTAATCTGAAACTAACAATTTTCTTGAAACACAAACATAGATTAGTGGATCCCACAAGATACCTAAAGATCCTTTTCACAACTCTCAAATGACACTCTTTTTGATATGATTGGAATCTTTCACATAAATAGGCACTATGCATAATATCAAACTTGTCGGAAGTAAGGCATAGTAGAGAGTCAATCATACCTCTGTAAATCATCTGATTTACTTTCTTACCACTTTTATCCTTTCCAAGAGTTCCATACTATGCATGGGAGTTTCCATGGGCTTTGTGTCTGATTAATAGTATATGTAACGCATTGTTAGAGATCAATGTTTGCATTGAGTTTGACTTTGGAAGCTTCATTTTTTGATTAAATCAAAGCATCAATCACCATCAAGTCCTTTTCATATGAGTTTGAAACAATCGTTGAGGATTTAACCTTTTTTGACACTTTGCCTTTGAAAGGAGGTGCTAGTCTCTTTCGCTGAGTGACTAACTTTACTTTGTTGTCAGTTCTTAAGCTTGTCCTTGAAGGTGGTTTCATAATGCTCCAAAATGAAAGAGAGCATGTTAATCGATCTTTCCTTAAGAAGATGAAACAACACAAAATGATCTTTTCTGAAACATGGTCCTTAGAGCATGTATGCAACAAGACAATGTTGAACAAGATGTTGTGAATCACCCTTACCAATAGTTGCAGGTTTGAGTTCTTTAAACAACCTTGGATAACAACCTTAGACCTGTTTGAGGGTCGTGAAGAACCATAAAGCATAGTGTCTATCTCTTCAGCAGCCAAGTCAACATTCTATGAGCTTGAGAACACTACTCCTTCCTCCCTTAGTAGGCAAGCATTTGCAATGGTTCTTGTTGAGACTTCAACCATCTTTCCGACAAATTCTCCAATTTAATCATCTTCAACAACTTGTGTGTTGTAAAAAACCAACTGTAAGTTTCATGGTTCCAATAGTTCCTTAAAGTTAGAAATTACACCCATCCCACTAGACCAAATACCTTGGCCAAGTGATATTAAACATGCTTAAGGTTGTTGAAATTGACAAATTTGCTTTGTATAAATTGTATCCTAAGAAATAACAACATTGCCTCTCTTACAATGAAGATAAATGGCGTCTTCTATATTTCCTTCTTGAAAGCCATTGAAATATTATGATGAAGGTTTGAAAGATGGAAAATAGAGAGGATTCAAGATAATCAAACTTTCTTTCAAGAGTATGAGAATGTAATGAGAAGCTTGAACATCATGTTAGGTTAATCTTTATTTTATTTTATTGTTTCTTAGCTCAATCTGAGGCACCAAAGCAATGAGAGCTTCTTCTATAAAGGATGACCTAGTTTTGATACCCTTATTTCTCTCTTTTAAGATTTCATCTTGAGGATGAGATGAAATGTATCTACACTCCCTCGGAGAGGTCTGACCAGAGTGAGATGATTTATATGGTCCTTCACCTAACACATCGACTTGGTTTGTCCCTTTGGGTGTGTCTAATTCTCTTGTTCCACCATCAGATGATCGTTTGACCAATCTTCTTTTCACCATTAGGTTGTTTATTCTCATATATTTTCTCGTATAGTAGGTATGTTTTGCATCTGTCATTAAACAAATATTGGTATGTTCATTTATGCTAATACCTTATCCTAAGTTTGTATCTTCCCATGTTGTTGGAATATTCTTCTTCTTTAATTTTGGCTTCCTTTTCAATTTAGGACATTTTGATCACGCATGTTCTGGCCTCCTGTACATGAAGTGGACAATATCTTGTGAGGCTTCATCCTCCTTCTGTCTAAACAAGGTTTTTTTTCTTAAGAGAGGAAACCTTTTGTTTCCTTGTCCTCTTTTATATATTAATAAGATTTCACAATCAATTGAGTTAATTAAGTCATCCTTAGATATATCTTTGTTGCTCTCGAAAGCCTTGAGAGTCTTGCTCTCCTTTCGTTTGGTGGTCGTCTGTCTTGATGGAGTTTTTATCTACAACCATTTTTTCAATTATTGTCATAACTTCTTCTTATTTTTCTATCCTTCAGATGGATTTCGTGGTCTCTTTGGATCCCAGGAAGCTTGTCCCAAGTGAGCTTTTTTGAGGTCTCTAGCCTTTGCAATGGTCGTCATCATGGGCTTTCAGAGATTCTTCACATAATATCCTTTGTAGATTCACATCCATCATGGTAGGAACACATGTCGAGGTGTGATAAACTAAGTTCTTTTCTCATTTTTTACTTCTTCTATAAGGCATGCAATTGCTTTCTCTACGTCTAACCCAAAGTCAGAGTTTGTGTCTAAAAAATCTCAAGTATTCTTTAGACTTTTCTCCTATAACTTTAGGCAACTTGTCCTTATGTTCCCTGATCATATATATTTTAACTAGATAATCTAAAGATTATCTTCCTTCCTTTTGGATGTAGGTGTCCCACTCCTGTGATCCTTTTGTTTAAGCATCTACTTAAACCTTCTTGTTTGTTGTCCCCACAAAAGAAATCATAAACTTTTTGTACCCAAATTTTCTTGGGTCTTTTGTTGTAAGTTTTGGTTTATTGCCTCTTTTGTTTACATCTAAACCTTTTTCTATCCAAATTTACCACTATGAGGGAAAAAAACTTAATGTGTTCATGAGCATGCATTCTGCCTCTCATGTCACAGTTTAGGCCAAAATTGTCTTATATAGGTCTAGGATTTAAGGAAAGGACATTTATAGTTTCCAATCTCTCTACAATTTTTAAGGGTCATGCTTACAAACAACGTTTTTCCTCCATATTTTTAAATTTCAAAACATTAGATCAAGACATGACATCTTATTAATGCAACTAGATCAAATTTGAGTCTTTCATTTTCTAATTAAAACATTGAATTTTTGTTTTAAAATGCTCAAATATCTTGTTGCGACTATTAAAAAGATCTTTATGTGACAAATAATCTTCATCAATTGATGAATATGATGAGTTTGGGTATATTTCAAAATGAGAGGAGATAAAATTGAATTGTAATTTGTTTTGTCACTTAGTTGCATTTATTGTTTCACGCTTGCAATGTTAGATCTTTTTCCTCCAGTTGTTGTTGCGTATTCAAGCTTTAGAAGTTGAGCTTTGATACCAATTATAAAAAATAGGAAAAACACACGAAAGGATGGTTGAATTGTTTTAAATAATTTTAAAATATTTTCTTAAATATCATCTAATGATGATTATTCAGGCGATGGTTTTCTATGCTAAGTGATCAGATAAAGGCTGTTGTGTCTGGTACAATACAACAAACACGACTTTACAACTTAACTGATTTACTGGACTAATGCATTTTAAACATATTTTCAAAAGAAGCTCTACTTCTTTAGTTAGTACAAATGATAAGAACATGTTATACAATGGATATAAAGAAGAGAAAAAATACACAACATTTTATATTGGTTCATCTGTCGCAACAAATTACATCCAGTTCTCGATCAACAATTGAGTTCTACTAAGCAGACTAATATTGTGATGTACACTTTGAGTATTATTTGGACTTGTAGCCACTCCTGACTAACCCATTGAATGTTGTTTGAGATCATGGCCACTACTGGAAAACCCTTGAGTATTCTTTCCATAAGTCATTCCTGGCTCAAAGAATATTTTTTTGGGTTTCAACCACTCCTGGTTGAACTCATTAATTATTCTTTCCAAGTCATTCATAGCTCAACGATTATTCTTTCCACAAGTCACTTTCGACTCAACAAAGTATTTTCTTTCACAAGTCACTTTTGGTTCAACTAAGTATTCTTTCCCAAGCTACTCTTGGCTCAACTAAGTATTCTTTCTCAACAACCACTCCTAGCTAAGATATGAAATTTGCTTGAGGGTATCATCAAACCACGAGTCTCGCTCTATAGGGAGGGATGCCATCTTTCGATGATGCAAAGGTAAGGACTCTCTTGGTTTGCTACATGAACATTGACAATGCTCTTCTTGAAGCTTTTGCGGTTATAAAGATTTGTCAAAGTTTCTACTCTATGCACATGGATCTCTCTCTTCTTCTTCGTTGGAGAATATATCTATTGAGAGACTATTTGTGACTCTTAAGCAGCTTCAACTTTTTTTAATGTTCTTTCTACGCCTAAAAAGCTTAATATTGAAATTGTGCAATAAATGCATTGCAAGTAGATTTTGAATGCTCTTTCTTCTTTACGCCACATCCTAGATAGCTGACATTACTTATCTAACTAGGTAACATGTCCTTTTGTGTCATACTATGGTAAAAGTGAACATTGTATAGGGCAAATAGGTGGGCCAGAGTTGAAAGCGCTTGTGTTAAGTAGTTGTTGAAGAAATCAACTTTAGCTCTTCATCCAAGAGATCACTTGATGCGACTAGTCTTTGAATGGATCTCTTTGGTCAAAAGGAAGCAATGGACATTTCCTGCAACATAGAATGAGCATATATAAGTTCGTGTAGTATGAGGTTAGCTTAGACTATGGATGTATCATCTTAGAATATATATGCTTTATCAGACATAGAGGAAGATTGTACAATGTTATAATATTTGTCATATGAAACACTTGCGGTTTAGATGATTTATTGTTGAAAACATTTGTCTTACAAATGATGCATAATATTTTGTTATGCTTTGTTATTTTTAGCACTTAATCAAAATCATTGAGTGTTGAACTTTTGCTCTATATGTTATTCAAAATATGAATAAATGATGCATCAGAATCATTCAAATACTACTAGCAAAATTTTAGTATTAAGAAAGGAAAAAATATCAATGTACATTATTAAAAGTAATAAACAATTTTAATGAGTTAAGGTTTAGGGATTAAAATCAACTAAGGGAATGTGGGGCTCCTTAGAGAACAAATATAGAGAACGTGTAGACCATGAGTTAGACTCAAGCTTTGACTTTGAATCTGACAAAGAGAAGACAAACCGATGCCTAATAGTTGATATAGATAAAATAGTGAGTCATAAGTCTGTCAATAGGTCTGCTCAAATCCCTGAAAGCTTATACTCATCATCTAATGATGAAGATGAAAGTGATCCATCTCATAAAAAAAATCTCATTAAGTGAAACTCTATATATGAGTGTTTCTTGCATCTAAAACAAGAGTTCAACAATATACATCTCAAAAATAAGAAACATAAAAATACATTTGATGAGAACTTGTACCCTATGGAACAAATTTTATCTTCAAACACAACAAAGTCTAATTTGATCAATAAAAATGTGCCTAAGAAAATTTGAGCATCATTATATAAGTGCAAGGAGATTTACCACTTGAGAAAGCTTCTTGTTAGCACTTGATGTTTAATGTCAAGTGTACTAGTCGTACATGTAGCAAGTGATAAATAATTATCATTATCCTAAAGGTCTTGTACAATACACAACAATAAATGCAATTGATAACTAATTTAGACTACAAATTATTTTCATTGTTTATATTGATAAATGAGAAAATAAAACTATGCAAAAACAATTAAATTATTTTTGGTATTTTTATAGAACACTTGGAATGCAGAAAAAGGTTGAAAATGATATGGAATCTTATTGCTAGGGTTAGACTTCACCAAACCTCCCTCTCATGCATGTAACCACTCAACTTCTTTCAAACTAAAGCTAATGTTAACCTACTAGAATACTCAAAGCCTAATTCCTTAGAAGAATGAGCTTAAGTTTACTTATCAAGAGGTAATTCCTTGTGTAATCAATAAACAAAAATTGCTTTCACTATAAGAGTTTTAAGACAACTAATGATTCAAGTTTTATCCCTAAAGACAAGTTTCATTAGGTATTTTGATTTAGTTTTACATTACAAACAATATTTCTCAATACCCTAAGAATCAAATATCAAGCCATGGGTGATAAAGTCACAACAAGCATTAAGCATAGAAACAAAATAGTAACATTGAATGGAAATACATATATAATTAAAATCAATATTGATTACATGAGAGTGTAACTGGTTACATCTAACCCCAATAAGATGGATTTAGCTTTTCATTGTCATGAAGAGCCCAAAAGCAAAAGGCTGAACAATAGAGGAGGTGGTGCAAGAAGAGGAGAAAAAAAAAATCCTTCGAAACCCTAGTGTTGCTTTAAGTCTACATTTTTATTTTCCAAGACTCTCCTAGACAATGAGTGTCAAACCCTAGCATAAAGACCTCTTTAAATACATCCCAAAGGTGTCAAGTCAAGGACGTTCACGTCCAGAACAATTCATTTGAAGTTGGACGCATATGCACGGGTGTCTCTCGGCCCAACTGGCACCCAACACAATTCAGTGGCGTTGAGAGCAATTGTCAACATCAACTTCTTTGGTCCACTAGTGTCTAGCACAACTCAGTGATACTAGGCACAATTGTCTTTTTAACTCTCAACTTTGACCTTTTATTTGCTTCTCATGGATTTTATTCTTGCTCTTCTTGACCCAAATGTCTCATTTTCATTTATTAGACAAAATTAATGGAGATTAGTGGTATAATTTAATTATAAAAGTCAAGTAACTAGTTATTTATAAAAGGAGACAAAAACAGGGAATTCAACAAGTTCCAAACTTAAGAAGAGTTGGTTTTGTTAAACAAATTGACTAAAAATTATGGTACAAATTAACATTACCAAGAGGTGAATCTCCTTGCAATTATATATATATGAAGAGCTGAATACTCATTTGTAGTCAAGACTAGTTATGTGTCAAAGAATACTCAATTTTGCTAAGAGTGTTATGTGTCAAATAATACTCATTTTAGAAGGAGTGGTTATGCTCCAAACAATACTCATTTTGGACAGGAGTGGCTACGCTCTGAATAATACTCATTTCAGCTAGGACTAGACGTGTTCCAAACAATACTCGAAGGGGTTATCCAAGAGTGGCTACAAGCCTAAAGAATAATTAAGAATTAGCCATGAATGGCTAGGAACCCAAAGAATACATAATGAGTTAGCCAAAAGTGGCTACAATCTGAAACAATACTCATTTGTAACTTCACTAGTCTGTTTAGTGGAACTCAAGTTGTTGACTAAGAACTGGACGTAGTCTACTTTCTCAGACCAACCAGTATAAAATATCTTGTATCTCTTTCTCGCTAATTCCTTTATATTGCATATTACTAATATTTACACTAACTTAAGAAGAAGATTTATTGTGAGAATCAACTTTCAAATGCTTTAGACAAAGTAAAAGTTATAAAATTACATTTTGGCATTAAATCAGACACACTATCAACTAAGTAAATTTTAAAAGGTTATTAAAATACAATTTGACCCTCCTTTCTTGTATTTGTTTTCTATTTTCTACAATTATCAATCTCTAGGAAAGAAAGTCTCAAACTCTTTTCAATCCCCGTTTTCTAGAGCCACTTATTACTTCAAATTAGTTGGAAAAGAAGCACATGAATAAGCTCATACATGTATCAATTGTTATACAAAACTTTTTATAATCATCTACTATTATCTACAGAAGTGATCATAAGATTAGACAAACCTACATTAGTTAGAATATCCAAGTTAAATAAACAATCATCTACTAATGACAAACCACTTTTTGAGGTTGATTTTTTGATAAAATACACATGCTCTAGCATGACAACTGGATTTGTACACCATTTACACATAAAAGTAGACTATTGCATGTCTTAAGTCCTACACCTTTGCAAGTCCCTGGATTTTTGGAAAAAGACATTAAAAAGGTATTATGAGTCCCTGGATTTTTGAAAAAAGACATTAAAAAGGTATTATCAGATATATTAAGAGCAAATAAAAGGACTCATTAACTTCATTTGTTTACTATCCATCCTATGAGAAAACTTTCTTCCTTCATGCAAATGATCGCACATAAAAACTTTTTCTTATACAAAAGTGTATACTAGGTTGTCTACTAAGACTTTAGTTTTAAAAAAAAAGCTTATCTTTGTAAATCCTTCACTCAATGAAGCTAATCTCTAACTAAAGGAGCTCCTTATTACTTGTCATCTCTTTTGAGATTTTTACTATTTTCATTTGAACTTATTTTTTTTATAAGCCAAGATTGGTAAAGTGAAAAATAATTAAAAAAATTCATAAATGACTTAGTGAACGAAGAATAATTATATTTTTTTTTATCTTGGAAGGAGATAAAGAATGGTTGTCTAAAATGTTATTGTTTACACTGTAAATCAAAAGCAATACAAAATGATATTTGTTGTAATTAGTTTGAGTATAATGAAAATTTTAAAGAATTATTTGAAAGAATACGATATGTAACTTGAATCAATATAATATAAAAATATTATATGTATAATAATTTTATTATACAAATAATTTTATATTGATTATGATTATTTTTGTTTAGCTTATGATAATTAAAAATATTAATTTTTTTGAGATATTCCTTTTGATAAATGTCTTTTAATCGTTCAATAAGGTAACTTAATTCAATTCAACCTAATTACATTGAAATTGAGTTAATTAAATTTTTAAATAAAATAAATAAATCAGAATTAACCTAATCCAATTAAATAAAATAAAGAAATGGACTAATTATAACTTAATTAAGTTGGATTGATATTCAATCAGAAAAACCTAACTTAATCCAATTAAATTGAATACGAAAATTAGATTAAGTTGGATTCAGCTCCAGTAACTTATATACTGCCATGTTGCCCCTACGAGGAAAGTTGATTTGATTTGAGCATGATTAGGCTCCTAACTGACAAGTACTTTTTAGTGGTTAAATTATGTATCTCAAATATCTTTGGATTAAGAAGGTTGCATTGCCCATTAACTGGAGTTTAGGGTTTATGCAAAGGGTTAGGTTAAGGAAAAGGAGGTTCAAGCGATTTGGGTATGGCCCCACAAAGATTCTAGCGGGCGTGGGCCCCACAAAGATACGATCTTGCGTGGTTAATAATCGGTCAATGCGGAAGAGAGAGAAAAGGAAAACCATGCACTCCTTCCGACCTCATCCACGTGCATAGAGGCGCGTGTACATGACATGGAACATAAGCATAAATATTATAAACAAGGAACTCATGGGCGAATATGCATTAACATTTTTATTATATTAGAAATATATAATTTTATTATTTTTGTCAGAAGTTAATTAAAAATAATAAAATTTAATATATATATATATATATATGATTTTATAAAATATAGTATTTAAAAATTATGTAACTCTTATTTAAAAAATCATTTAATTAATTTAAAATAAAGAAATATTATCAATTATTTATTTTATTAAATAAATAAATTATTTTTTATTTATTAAATAGTAAAATTATTTTAGACTTTTAGGGTTTAACTTAAGAATTTAATATGCCGAAAAAATGTTATATATATATATATATATATATATATATATATATATATTTTATAAAATATATAAATATATAAAAAAAAAAAATATTTTTTTTAATTTTTTTTTTTTATTTTTTTATATTTATTATAAAATATCTATATATTTTTTACAATATTTTTTATATATTTTATAAAATATATATATATATATATATATATATATATATATATTATAAAGGTT
>Ga0099824_1004921_pt1 | contig 19007 bp, 4 predicted proteins | sample SiratrowhiteBW_FD_76837 | JGI IMG/M metagenome (GOLD analysis project Ga0099824, IMG submission 76837) | Root nodule microbial communities of legume samples collected from California, USA - Siratro white BW | ecosystem: Host-associated > Plants > Roots > Nodule | place: USA: California... | reverse complement strand
CTCCCCTTCTCCTTGTTTGGCATTATATAGTCTCTTGATTGCTGCATGTCTTTGATCTGATAAAATACCTTTGTACACAACCCCTCCCCCACCTCTTCCAATCTCTTCACTGAACCCCTTTGTGGCCTTTTTCAGCTCGGAGTAGCTAAATTTTCTGAATCCCGTTGCTGTAAGATGGTAGCCCTTTTGATCTGCGCCAGACTTTTGGCTGGTCCTAATTAGTAAGCACCAAACCACAAAAACGCAAACCATTTCAAAAGCTCCTAGTGCGGTAGCAAACCACAGGAAAATCTTTGCAAAACGGTTTGCATGTGTTTCGATATAAGCTCGTTCAAGTTGAACTGAACAAACATGTAAAGGTTCATTGGCATATTCTTTGTGAGAGAAGCTATTACTTTTGGGCAATCTCAAGTATGTTGATCCTTGGAATACTGGTGAACGTCTTCCATTGAGCAATTGGGTTTTTGTATAGCATCTATAAAAGCGTTTATCATCACTATAGGAGTGCTGAAACCCCTTACAAGTGCAGTCTTGCAAGCATAAATTCTCGCAAGCACTATAGTTGCTAACTTCTACATAATGATTGTCATAGCCATAGAACTCAAGATTTGGAATCTCCAAGAACATAGACTCATTCCCATGGCAATTAACCTGAAACAAGGGTTCACACCCTTGAGACCAATCACTGTGGTTCTTTAATCTATGCCCCGGAAGACACAAACATTTTCTTCCACTCGCATGAACATAAACACAGAAGCTGTTGGGTCCACAAATCCCATGAGGTATGCAGCCACTAGAAATTGCTTGCCATGAAACATACCACTTCTGCAAAACATTCTTTCGACTATACACTCGAACATTGCCATCACAATCCACCTTCAACCTTCTCTGCAGCACTGTGCCATAATCAGATGTCACGAAAGTGAAATTATCGGTCGAATTGAAAAGCCCAAGAGAGTTCAACAAGCCAATTCTACTACTGTTGAAATTAGTCCTTCCAGCTTCCCAACTTATCAACCAAGGTTGTGGCCAGTAGGAGCTTGAAACATCAGGACCGTCATAATGAAGACCAAGAACGTTGTTATCATCGAAGAAAAACGTATAGAAACCTGAGGAATGGTTACTCTCGCTTCTTGAAGACACAAGTTTTGTGTATCTGGTAAGAGGTTGACCAGGAACGAGAGTGTCGGTTGGAAAATCGAAACTTTGCCACAGAACGGTTCCTTGAAGCTGGCGTAACACTAGATTGCCATCATCTTGGAGATGTAACTCAACTGGGTCTAATGATTCGGTTTTTGAAGACCAAACAGTGTTAAGAGCAGCATCGATCAAGAGAATGTTGCCATCGCGTGTGAGGGAAAGTTCTGAGTGTTTTCCATTCACAGGTAGGTCACGGTTTGCCATCCATGTGACGGTGCTAGGGCTCTGAAAATGAGGCTCCGTGAACCATATTGCAAATGAGTATGCGTTCTGGCCAATGGCTAAGAAACCAGCAGAGAAGATAGCGTTTGGTGAAATGAGAATATGTTGTGGATTTTCCACAGAGAGGGAAGAGCCCATTCTCAACGATGAAGAAGAAGATGAACATTGGAAATACAATAATGGTAGAAGAAAGAGTGTGATTGACAAAGCCATTACTCGTACTCAATGCAAGATCTCGTGAGTTCTATGTATTTATGATATGTAATAAATAATAGTATTTTATGTTCTTAAGCAATCTTTTAAAATAATATTGATAATTCAGGACTATTTGTGAGATTCATATGATACTCTTCTCCCTTTTAATATTTTAAGGAAATTATATTTATATATCTTATGGGAACGTGTAGATAAGAAAATATATAATTAAAGTGGTCAGTTATGTCTTTTTCACGGTGATTGAGCATAATGGGAAGATAAAATAAGACTGAAACTTTGACCCTCATAATTGTTTATTATTTTATTATGATATAATATTTTATTTCAAGATGTAGTTGTCATTTTGAAATAATGGTATGAAAAGGATATTTCCCTAATATGAAACTCTCCTATTTTTTAAAAAAAAAATCAAAAGAATTATAAAAGGTGATAATTATATATAAAAAGTCAAATTCTTCAAGTCGGTGACCATTTTTTTATTGAAGTAATAAAAATTTTAATTTTTTATATACTACTAAATTTATGTTTAGATATTATATTTCGTGGAAATATTTTGTTAAGAGTTAATATTTAAGAATCAATTTAATATTAAAATATTTTCATAATCAATTTAGTATTAAATTGTAAATTTGAGAGAATTTATCGTTATATTGTAAGAAAAATTAAAATTTCATTATTTCAACTACTATTATGGCATGGAGAATTCATATATTTTGCATCAATATTAATCTATCATGTATTTAAATAATAATATTAAATTAAAATTGCACATAATTCTTCAAACATAAAATAAAAGCAAATCAACCAATTAATTTCCCATTCAAGTTATTAAATTATGAAAGTGCAAAATTTGACAAGCACCATTATGGATTTTATGTTTGTTTATTGAGAAGACATTTTTTTATGCAAGTGAGATGAATAAATATTGATTATTGAATTTTATTATGAATGGACAAGATTTTATACATCAGTGTTTTTTCTTACAGCATAACATACATCAGTGATTAAATTAAAAAAAAGCATTAATATCTTAAATCATAAATAGAGTGGTTAACTGCTACGTAGACTTTCAACCACAATTTATTGGCCTATTAATTTTCATACCTAATCGACTATGACATGGTTCAGTGAATTGGAATAAGTTTGTATACATGCAAGACTACATATTCAATTTGATATCTGACATTGTCGGCTAAATTTTGTCCTTATATTCTTTTTAATAATTTTTGTTTTAGTATTTTTGAAATGCTTAAAATAGACGTTCCATTAGTTTAATAATGGAATGATAATTTTATATAGCATTGTAAGTTTAAAGGACTAAAATAATTTTTAATAAAACTCAGCGTAAATTACTAAAACATAAAAGATAAAAAATATTTTAATCATTATTTACTTTGAATTTTTATAACTTTTTTTTGTTTCACAATATATTCTAAAACTTTATCCACTTCGGTTCCTTTTTTGCCATATTAATATTTTCACAATATTTTGAGCAATGAAAGATATTTTAAAAAATTAAAATTAAAATTTTACAAAATTAAATATTCAAGTGAATAGCGTTTACAATTTCAAAACCAAAGTACTACATATAAAACATACATTTCACATATGCAAACTATTCAGAATCAAAGTTCTAGTGATATACTAAAAATTTTTAGTCCTCCCAAAATGTATTGTCATAATAAATAGATCTGAATTAAAGTGAAGGAATGATTGGGATGAGATAAATTTATTTGAGATTTAAATAATTATGAAATATAAAAAATAAAAAAATGTAAATACTAATAATAGACATCTTGAAAAGAAATTGAGAGTTATATTATCAAAGATATTATATGTTTAGTCCTTAGACAATTTCATATTCATACATAGTTTCTAACGTTATATTTTTATGATAATAGAACAAGTTTATATTTTAATTATTTATTTTAATAATAATTTGAAAAATTATAAAAATGATTAAATAATTTATTTAGGAATAGATTGTCAAAATTTATATCTTTATGATTTAATAGTTTAATAATTTTAATTTATTGAACTAAAATAAAAATTTGCCTCATAATAAGTGAGAGTGATATTTGTAATGCTGCATTCAAAATAACCTTCTGCACCATATTTATTTATTTTTCCATATGTTTATCCATTCAATTTTATGGATCAGATTTGACCTTGTACCTATCTTTTTCACATTTGAATTTCCAGCACGGTACATGTATGTAAATCTGGTTTGTTATTCACGGTACTGCAGTTTTGATTTGATGTGTTATGATTAAAAAGTTCATGTCTGAGACATTTCTAAACGGGGGGTATTATTTTAAGATTATTGTTCATTTTTCACTCTCATTTAATATTTATATATATTATTATTTTATTAATATATAATATTTTATTAATAAAAATAGTGTGAAATGAGTGTATGGTGTGAATTGGAGTGTTAAAATAACGTTTTTCTTCCTAAATTGAAGCATTCCGTTCAGATTATGTACTATTCCATGAATTTCGAAGATGTTGTGTTTACCTAATCTAAATTTCGAATATTTTCGATATAGAATTTAAATGCGTATTTTTTATGCTGGTTGAGCGTTGAATTCAAACCATTAAAAAAATTTGCGCCTTATTTTTTAAGCACCGATACGTTGACACTCTTAATAGTAATTTATCATTATTTGAAAATAATATTATTTTATTAAAATACAATATTTTATTGCAGGTGTGAAATAGGTGTAATTTTTTAATAGTAGTATGAAACTATATTTATTGTCTCATTATTTCCGAAGATGATACAGTGAGAGTTTATCTGTCTTTCAACATTTTCGGAAAAGATGTAAAATGAAACGTGATAGTTTTGGCCAAATTTTCGAAATTTGTTCTAGTTTTTCATGCGTAATGTTTGTCAGTTAACTTAAAACAAAAGGAAATAAGAGATAAAATCATAATTCTCGAAAGATTGAAGATATAGCATACAATACATTCAAAAATTAAGTATCAGGATTGAAAAGAAATAAAACTTATTCAAGCTACATTTTGGTTCTAGCATATATAATCAGGATGTAGTGAAGCACAACTAATGCACTAAAGTAAGCTAAATATTTAAAGGTTAATTAAAATCTTTGAACAATGAATAAAAATATATTATAGGTTAAGTTTTTAAATTATTTTCCATCTTGTAAATTCGTATCTAGTGAATTTTTATTTTTCTTTTTGTAAGAATGCTTATTTATAAAAAGTCTTGGTCTGAGGTAGAAATCAAGAGGATATTGCTTGAAGATGAGAGAATATTTGTATTTTTTGAAAAGGAAAAAATACGTGGAAAAGAAAGATTAATATAATCCGGAGAGATGATAATACTTGTTATAATCAATTTGATTAGTAAAAGCTCAGTTGCTTAAGAGAATTGGATGTAACTCAAGTTTGAGGGAAACATGACAAATCTTGTATGCCTTGGATTTGATTGTTACGATCCGTTGTGATCCGTTGTGAATCGAGTTTGTAAACTCTATTCAAATCTTTTTTTGAAACTAATCACACCTTCATTATATATGTATATCTTATATATGTATATCTTAAGAAGAAATATTATTAAAAATATATTTAAGAAGAAGAAAGTCTATTTCAAGATATTTTTGAGAAAACTCAATGAGTTCAAGAGAAAATTAGTTTGACAACTCAAGGAGTTCAAAAAAAAAAAAAAATTAGTTTAAGGAGGATTGAATCAAGAATCAACGAAGTAGTTATTAGAAGAGCAAGTCAAACAAAAATACATTGTAAAATTCACTTATATAAAATGTCCCAAACACAATGACAATAAAGGAATTACAACTCTAATGTATTTTGTTAATCTTCTTTTCATATATATCTTCTCAATAAGTTACATAGTTATTTTAAGATTATGTATAATAAGTTAATATGGTTTAGGTTTTAGGATTTATCTATATTATTAATTGGATATCAAATCAATCATATAAATATAAATGTGGTAATTGTGTACATGAACTCGTATAGTTTTAGAAGTAATTTTCTAACAATAATAATTAAAGCATAAAATTATAAATTGAAAGTTAAGTAAATTGTTATCCATTTTCCAAAATTTTCTTTTTACATCAAATAAATAGGCACTTTTTAAATCAAATAAATAGACACAACTGTCAGACAAATATTTGATTTTGACGTATGTGATGATTAGTTTTTGTGATTTAATGTTACTTTTAGTTAAGTGGTTTAATATTAGTAGTATGTTGTTTGCATATTATTTGATATTAGTATTGCTATATGTGATTACATAGTGGTAAAATATTAAATATGACTCATAATTCAGACTAACAACATCAGTAATACAAATAATCAATAAGAAACAAATACAAATATAAATAGTACAATAACAATCATCATGTCCAGTACAATATCGACATCCTTGGCTATTCTAGTGCTCACTAGTAGTGATGCCACTTAATTATGTGATGATGACTCAAAATGGAAACTAATTTCACCATTCTCTATTATTCCTTCAAACGGGGCAATGACATCATCTACTCAAAGGTATCCTTGACAAATATCACGTTGGCTAAATACCAAAATGACAAGGTTAAGAAATACTAGAGGATCGATAGTTAATAGAAGTTGAAATTTTGGCTATACTGGAAATATCAAGAATGATAAGTTAAATAGTAGTATTTTGTGTGCAACTTTGTAAGTGTTAAGCCAACAAATGGATCACAATAATTTTGAGATGACTGATATGTTGTGTGTAGAATGACCATTGTGCTTGACCCTTTAGTGCAAACAACATTTGATAGTTTAAGACTATTGATAAATCAAAAAGCTAAATTGGGTGAGGCTTTTGCCTTTCCTCAAGAAGATAACAATATACGTAGTCACATAATAAATAATCAAACTCATCGAGAGCAAAATTTACATGTTGTCAACACCCAATTTCGTCCGGGTGAAATAAGAAATAACAAAAATAATTTTTGCTATTTGTACTCTTGTTTTTAACTTGCACCCTGCATTTTCTAATATACACCTTTTATTTTGGGCGTTGGTCCAATTTTCAATTTCACCATTTTATTCTTTTCTTTTTGCCTATTTTAACAAGTGCAATTCTTTTGAGAAATATTCTTTTATTTTAAATTAACATAATCCACTTACGTTGATTACACTGAACGTTATTTGCATGATTCATTAATTACACTTTTGGTTTAATTGACAGTGAATGAATTTGGACAAGAAAATGAATGTGCATGGTTCAATTATTTAACGAAAAACAGAATTAGTACTTTTCCAGTTGATTGCACTCATTGCACTCAATGATGAGTCTCTTGTTCGTTGAATCTGAGTGCAGTGAAATGAATTGTCAAAAAGTGCATTTAAAAGGTAAAAATATGAGGATTGAAAAAGAGGGAAATCATAGAAAATTCAGAAAACAACGAGAATTTTAGAGGTAGAAGTACTTAGAGAATCAAAGGAATAACTGTAATCCACACTGAGGATTTGACACTAAGAGCGACTTGATTTCAGAGGAAGAAGTTAATCAAAAGGCAATTGTAGAGGTAAAGAAAGAACAAAAAAACAACAAGAACAAGGGTTCTGGGAGCTTCAAGAGGTACGTCCAAAATCTCAATGTTATGAGAGCGTGAATGTTAATCTTTATTCGTCTTCTCGATCTTAATTCCAATTGACGTGTTTGTCTTTGTATCTATTATATGATTATGTTTCTGCATTTATGTTCTTTAGTGACATATGAGCAAAGAACAGTAGGGTTTCTCTCTCCAGAATTTTAATATAGATAATAGAGTGTTGAACGTTTAATCTTGAAATCCTCTCTTTCTATGAAAATTGTAATTATTCAAAGACAATTGCTGGCACAGACACATTTTGATTATGAAAATTGTTCTTGAACTTTGTATGTGAATCTGTGTTACCCACGCCCTTCAATGATAAAAATCAAATGAAAAACCAAGAACCAGAAAGAAGACAGAAGCGATTAGAACGAAAGAAAAGAGAGTGACAATGTTGATGTCGGGAGAGCATGCAATGCTTTCATTCCAATTATATGAATCTTTCTCTAGTGCAAGTACCCAATCTGTATTGAAGCGTTAATTTTAAGAGTGACAGTTTCATCTTCACTCATACCTTAACTTTTATCCAAACGCCTACGAATCTCCCCCAAATACCTTGAAAACCCAAAACTGGATGTTTTAGTTAATTTTAAAAACCTTCAACAACAATATTGTAAGGAATGATTGCTGCCATGGGAACAATCTTGGTATGGAGATCGATACCTATCCTTGCACTCCGTTGAATTCACATTGCAGTCCCTTAACCTTCATGCATATTTAATTTTTAGAACTGCATAATTTAAACCCATAGTGTATGACATCACTCACGACCGAATGACATCATCCTATCCTAAAATTGTGTTACCATACCCCTTTGCCAAATAGCTATACCCTAAATTGTATCACTATAATCTAAACCTCATCATGCTAAACCTTAGCCTTTATTGCATGTCACTTACCTAAATAGTATCAGCATACTCGTCAACCACATTGCCTTAGCCTTTATTGCACATCCTATCCCAAACCACATGCTTCTTACCGAAACTCATTACCTTTGCCCTGAACCATATCATTGCAACCCAAACCTGCATCACCATAGCCCTTAACCATATCACTATACCTTTTACAACATGCTTCCTATCAAAACCGCAACACCCGAACCTTAAGCCATATGCCTTTTGCGCAAAACCATATAACACATTTAACCTAAAAAACAAGTCGATAATGTCACACGTCAGCTGTATGATGTCATCCATAACCTTCACTATCATAATGTCACACGCCAGTCGTATGGCGCTTTCCAAAAACTCCAACATCATAATGTCACCCAAGAAGTATGACGTGATTAATGTTATATGACGTCATCCAAAACTTCTAACGCAGAACTGTATTTCCTCAACCAAGAACCGCATCTCCCTAAACCCAAAACCATATGATGTCATCTCGGAGTCGAATGATGTCATCCTGAACACAAAACCACTTCTCTTTCAACACAAAACTACACTTCCCTCCATCTAAATCCGTATGGCGCCATCTCGGAGTTGAGTGATGTCATCCTACATTTAGAACCACATCTTCCTCAACCCAGAACAATATGATAGCATCTCAGTGCCGAATAACATCATCCCACATTTAAAACCACCTCTTTTTCAACACAGAACCGCATCTGCGTTAACCCAAAACCATATGACGCCATACAGAAGCAAAATGACATCATCCTACCCACAAAACCGTGTAACAAAAACATTCTCGTATCTCTTAGACATGATCGAACCCGCATCACATGCGCATTTCTATTGTCATATCTCTACATTGGCCGAATGTTGTATCACATGCGTATTTCGATTGTCGTATCTCTACACTGATCGAATGCCCCATGCGGCACCTAATGCCCAAAGTGTTATTAGGTGCCTAACACACCAAGCCAAATGATGTATGCTAATATGGAACCTATGCTAATACGACACTGTATCCCAATGCGGTACCGAATGCCCCAATGTGGCACCGAATGCCTAAAACATCAAGATCAAGATTTTGAACTGTATCTTGATACGGTACTGAATGTGCTATGCGGAATTAAATTCCCATGCAGAATGAATGCAAAAAAAATCAGAATGCTTTTCTAGAAATATTTTCTAAATAAAAAAAAATTCAAAAACTAAAAAACATCAGACTCAAACAAACATTTTCTTTTAGAACTATGTAAGCCCTGATTTTCTCATCACGGATGGAAATACATAGGACAAAGGTCAATCCTTGGCGGGTCCTTTAATTTAAAAATTATTTTTTATTCTTATTTGCATTTTTATTTCTTATTTGGGAAAAATAAACATTTAGTAAACCACATTCAATTTTACTCATTTGATTAATGGTACTATCTTAGGACATACATGGTACGTAACTGACTCACGAACCCATATCTATTTCACAGATCATCCTTTTCCTTTTTCTTGGTTTTCCATAATAAACTACCGTGGCAACTCTATCTCTTTCATTTCATCTTCATCTCATTTTCTCTTTCAGATCGTCATCCTGTCGTGATTTAGGTCGTGACACATATTACACATACAAGACAAAATGTTGATGTGTTGTTACATCAAATGAGAAATAATGCGTGATTATTTTTGAATAATACTTTTGGGTAACTATCCAAATTTAGGGAAAATTAATCAACATAGGATGAATAATGTTTTTGAACAATTTCTCAATGAATAAGGGATTGCATTAGAAAATATGAATCAACCTTATTTTATTTCTCCATTGTAGAAGTAGTTTTGAGAATTGACTTGCCTCAAGGATATAAAGTACCTAAATTTACTAAATTTGCAGAAGAAACAAGTCAATCTACTTTGGAACATGTAGCTAGATACCAAATTGAGTATGGAGATACAAAAATTAATAAGTATTTAAAAATGAAATATTTCCAAGTTCTTTAACTAATAATGCTTTCACTTGGTTCACAACTATATCTCCTAATTAGATCCTTAATTGGAATAAATTAGAAAGGAATTTGCATGATCAATTCTATAGGGCAAAGGCGGATAAATCTTATTGATTTAATGCATGATAAGGGCTACCATAATGAGAACATACATTGTTACTTAAATCGATTAGGACAAATGAAAACAAGAATTTATATACAAATCTCTAATGTTATATACAAATCCCTAAGTATGAATTAGTTAGAATGGAAGTTGTTGAATAAGAGTTCTCAATGAGAAAAAAAAAATAGTAAATCAACCTTTGAGGGACATGGTTTAATTAACAGTTAAAGTAAGGAGAATCGAACAAATTACTTTAAGAAAGAAAGATTTAAAAGATTCGAGAAACATTCGAGAAAAGAAAAAGTTGGTTTAGTGGATATTAGGCTTGAGGTTAAGTACATGAATATCGAGAGGAGACATATTATAGAATCAAAAAAGAGATAATATGATTTGATTATAAAATGGACCTCCTTATGTTTGAAAATTATTATCACCTTGAGAAATAAAACATGAGTTAGTGATGGGAACATATAACTTTGATGTTACTATAGTTGATAAGATTTTCTATATTCTCCTTAAAGATAAAATATATTCAATTGTGTAATGACAATAAACTTTCTTCATATGAACAAAATAAAGACAAGAAATATTATAAGTATCACAATTTGTTTGGTCATTTTACTTACAATTGTATACATTTCAAGAACATGATTTAAGACACAATTGAAAAAAGGAAGACTAAAGTTTGAGTAGAAATTGATGAATGTAGACACTAATCCTTTCGAAGATCAAGTGTCATTCATTTCTAATGTTAACCTAAGAAATGTAAGGTTAGAAGCCACTGAAAAAACTATCTGAGAAGGAGTTTACTCTCTTTGAGTAAGAGGAAAAGTGTATCCTAATAACTAGGGGAATCTTTGCTTGAGTGTTTGACTCAAAAGAAAGAAAATGACCATGATGTGGTCTTATGTCCAAGGTGTAGTCTTGTATTCGATGAAACAATGACAAAAGCTTTTAATCTTAGTCAAGCTCAAGCTAAACCAACACCAACAACAAAACTTTAATTTTAAAGGAAAGTAGAGTGGGTAAATAACTGTGAGATCTAATTCGAGAATTGGGGGCAAGTTTTTACCTAGATCAAATGTGCCAACATGTTAATGGGTGAGAAAGATTGGAACAAAGTAAGTTTTGATGGCGTTCCTCAAGGACTTAAAATTTCTCAAATTTTACCTACTTACCAAAGAGCTCAATATGGTGAACACCCTTGGGTTGGTAATATGTTGAAAACCTAATGGACAACAACCTTCTCCATTCAGAATGAATAATGGATTAGATATCAAATAATATTCTCCAAGTCATGAAGTATTTCCTTTAAGTGATTGTGTGAAGAGTTGTTCAACATGGGAATTGGGGTTATTTTGATCATTCTAGTTCATGAGTACGAAATAAGGATTATGAGCGATAAAATAGAGGAATATTTTGCTTAAGGATTTTCTTGTGGATAATGAGATAGAGCCCAAAATAATTTAGTTAAATGAGGTTTCATGTGTGAAACCTAAGAAAGAGACTACATATAGTAAACACCCAACCATTGAGAGGAAGATGCATTTGATGTCTTTGATTATTAATGCATAAATTGAAGGGAAATTCTCTGAGAGAATTTTGGTTGATGGAGGAGTATAAATTAACATCTTACTAAAACCTATGTTGTAGAGGTTTAGGAAAAGATTGGAAAATTCAATGCCTAACAATATTATGGTTTTAGATTTAGTTGGAAATCATCGAAGTCTAAAGATGTACTTTGATGTAACAATTGAGTACTGTACTCAGCCTACCACATTTTTCTTATTATATTCCCAAGCCAATTTCAATACACTGGAGGGAACGAATTCATGAGGCAAGAGCAATCCCATCAATTTTACATTAGAATGTTTTCTTGTGAAATTGAGATGGGCTCTTTAGATAATACATACTACTTAAAATACCTTAACTAATTTAATTTCACAATGTTGATTTTCCTTTTAAGGAAATGACACTGAAAAGGCCTTTTTTTATAAGAAAAAAGAAAAAAACATAAGAAAAGAGGATTGAATTGTATTTTAATTAATTTTACAGTCTTTTTAAAATATCATCCAATAATTATTAGTCAGACGATGTTTTATTGAGACAAATGATGAGACTGAGAGTTCTACATTTTATGATGTATAACAAATGCAACTTTATAATTTAACTATTTTCTTGGCTAAGATGTTCTTAAACATGTATTCTCACAATACCTTTCCTTCCCAAGTTATTATAGATTATAATAAGGTGAAATGTAAAGTAGAAAAGTGAAAAGAAGAAGGACACTAGGTAATTTTATATTGATTTGTTTGTCCCTACGGACTACATCCGGTTCTCGACTAATCAGTCAAGTTCGACATGCTAGACTATCACTATGAAGTACAATGCAAGTATTCTTTGGGCTCATAAACACCCTTGGCTAATCCCTTAAATATTCTTGTACAAGACACTCTTGGTTTAATGAGTATTATTTTGGCTTGCAACCAGTTCTGGTTGACTCCATTTGAAGCCACTTCTGTCTTAATTAAGTATTTTTTTCACAAGTCACTCTTGGCTTAACAAATATTCTTTCTAAAGCTACTCCTGACTTAATCAAGTATTCTTTCAACAACAACCACTCTTGGATAATAACCAAGTATTGTTTTCCAAATAACCGCTCTTGACTAAAGTACATAAGTAATATAAGTGGTGATTAACACATCACACAATATGATCAGTAGAGAGGATTATCGCTCATCGACGTATATGATGTTTTTACTCCCTCTTCTAGTTGGTTGATAAAACACGATCAATGTTCTTCTATAAAGCTTTCTTGAGCACAAAAAATTTGGCAACATTTCAAGCACAATACAATGTAGTGTCACTCCAAAGAAAGTAGTGATTGTGAATTTGTTTCTATTCGTTGAAAAACTTTAGCTCATTTTAGTGTACAAAACCATCTTTGTAATCATCATCGTCTGAGTAATCATTATCAAATGACATTTTTGAAAAGATTTTAAAATTAATTATAACACAATTTAAGCCTCCTTTTTGTGTTTTTCATGTTTTTTCACAATAATGTTTTATATTCTTTATTGGAGATAAAATCATTCATACAAACAAGTGTTGTAATTGTGTGCATGAACTCATAAATTTATACAATTTCATAAGTAATTTTCTAGCAATAATTAAAGCATATCATAAATTGAAAGTTAAGTAAATTATTAACTTTTTTTTCATAATCCATTTTTTACATCAAACAAAAATACAAATGAGAAAGGAAGTAAAAAAGAAAGGAAAAGAAATGTTGTTGTTAATAATTGCTTCTTGAAACACACAATAAAATGATAGTTAAAAATAGTTTAAATTTAGGAAAATGCAAAATAATATGATTTGGATGGTGTATCATGTATAAGTTCCAAATTAATCTAGAACCATAATACATACTGCATGAAGTACTACATCCACCCTAAAATTAGTCATGTAAAATATTCACAAATATATTTTGTTGAGTGTGTGCCAATGAAATTTAGTTTTAAAATTTCTTTATTGTCAATAATAATGAAACTTTGATACAGTTTACAAACTTTTAGTTATTGCTTAAACATACTATGAAGTTGATTTTTCATGATTCATTATTAAATTTATAGTTATTATATTAAAATACGATTTTAGATTTGTAACATGGTTGTCATTATGTTCTTTCATGATTCTAGAGTTCTCTAACACCTCTTGAGTTGATTAAGATCTTGCTATCCTACCAAGGATTACATCAAGGAATGGCTTGGAGTCCTCAACAAAATGAGCTAGAACAGAGATTTAATAGGACCATTATAGAAATGGAAAGATGTATGATGTTGACTGTTGGAGTCCCTGATGGAAGAAGGACTTCCATGTAGCTTGGGTCAAGCATGTTCTTCTTCTTCAAGTATGTTTTGGTTTGAATTTCTTCAATGGATATGGAGGTTGAATTTGTGGAAGCATGTATGAGGTGTAACAATGTATTGGTTTGTGATTGTTAATGGTGAAGACTAGGGTGAGGTTAAGCCAACACTTCTAGGAGGAGTCTAGGTAGAGTATATGAAGAAGACTATCCTAGGGAGGACTTAGGAGCAAGTAGAATGGCCAAAAACGGGCAACATATCATTACTAATTCCAAGCTTAATTTTACATGTAGAGAACACCTCTATTTATAGGCAAAAATATGACTAACCTAAAACTAACCATAACCTAACGCTAATCCTAACCCTAACTTGTCTTAGAAGTTTCTCAAAATCCTCTCAAATGAGAGGTTGACAAATGTCAAATTAGGATTAGAGAGGATCCTCTCCATTGGGAGAATGCCATGTGGCAATGAGGCATAAGAAGCATGACATGTGGTGCTACTTAGCTTCTCTTGGGTGCTAACCCTAGCTTGCATGACAATCTAAGGTTTTTGACCTAGCTTATGCCTATTTCTCCCTCCTAGGGTTAGGGTTTGCCCTATACAAACCTTGGGCTAATTACAATGTCCAAAATTAAAACCCTACACTACATGACGCAAAATACAAGGCCTAGAAAATCCTATTCTATAATTTTTATAAGTAGATATCTTGTAATCTTGATGCTTCACTATTTTTAGAGTGGTCTTCAGAGTTGAACTTGGACCCAAAAGCTTTATTGGAGGCCCGAACAAGCTCAATGAGGCACAATACCTATTAAGTTCTAGATCAAGTCTCTAACTCAATGACATCTTTATTTTGTAGCTTGGGTGGTGAGGGCCTATTCTATCAATCCCAAAGGTATTTTGAATTGAAGTTACTACTTTGATGCCTACTTGATTAATAGATGTCCTCTAAATGCTCTTAATATGATGACGTGGAAGGAAATTTGGTTAGGTCATTCCTAGACCTTAAGAACTTACAAATCTTTGGTTTTGTTGTTTATGCTTACTTTAGGAATGGAAAGTTATAAGCACATGTAGTTAAATGCATGGTTCTAGGATATCCAAAAGGAGTGAAGACTTATAAATTATGGTGTTTTGAGCTTGGATTCAAGAAGTGTATCATCAACAAGAATGTCATCCTTAATGAAACTGAAATGACTTATAAGTCAAAAGTTTTATAATGTGAGTTTGGGAGTAGTTACGAGGCTAAGAAGGTTAACAATAAGGTGGATATTGGCAAAACATTTGATTTCTATGGAATGATGAACTAGATGAGAAGAAAAGTCCAATGATGAAACTAAAGACAAAAAAGTTAATGATGGATATCATATTTCCCATGGTAGAACATGAAGAACAATCAAAGCGTAAAAAATGTATAGATATGTAAAGCTAATTGCATTCTCCTCAATAGCTTATAGTGAGGTGTTAAACGATGGACCAATAAACATGTCATCTGCTCTAGCAAGTATTAGAATCAATGGTTAGACATGATGAAAGAGAAGATAAATTCACTTCATTTGAACAATACTTGACCTTTAGTTTGAAGATTTATGGGTTCAAGATTTTTTAGTTATAAATGAATTTTCAAATGAAATGATGAAATTCCAAAAACTAATAAGAAGAAATTCAAGTTGAGATTGGTGACTAGAGACTTTACCCAAAAGGAAATAATTGATTAAAAGGATACAATCTCTCTAATGGAAAACATAGATCCATTAAGATGTTGTTAGTCATGGTAGTAGAACTTATCCTTGAAGAAAGAAAAAGGATTTGTCATAGAAGTTAAGAAGATATTTTCTTTTGTAAGTTAAATACATCTTTCATGGTATAAAGTAATCCTAATTCAATGGAACAACATTTTGATGAGTTCATTATAAGCATATACTTTAAAAGGAGTAAATACTATAAATGTGTTTACTTTAAGTTTCTAGTAGATGATCACTTTATTGTATTGTTGTATGTTAATGACATTTTGATAGCATGAGGCTAATAAGGTTAAAGCTTAGTTGAATGAAGAATTTGATATGAAGGATCTTCGAGCTGCTAAGAAGATATTGAGGATTGAGACCATTAGATGATGTGTGTAAATGCCTATACGTGTCACATGAGACATACCTCAAATAAACCCTAGAAAATTTTTGGCTTGACAAACTTCAAACCTATTTCCATACCTCTAACTCAGCATTACAAGTTAAATGGTCAAAGTCTCTTCAGATGATGGAGGACTATAATTATATATGGATGTTTTTCATATGCATTCATCTTGACATTTTGTGAATGTTGTTTATAGGTTCATGGAAAATCCTAGGGGATCTTATTGGCAAACTCTTAAATAGATCCTAAGATACTTGAAGGGGTCTGGAAGAGTTTTAGTTTAGGGTGGAGTTATAGGTAAGGATAGAGATATTCGAATTGAAGGGTTTGTAGACTCAGACTATGTTGGATGTTTAAACACCAAAACATTTCTCACAATATGTGTTTACTTTGTATGACATTGATATTAGTTGGAAGGTTAGTCTATAGAAGACAATGGCTTTCTTGACAACTAACCTTGAGTACATTGCAATTACGAAAGTTGTGAAGGAAAACTTGTAGTTGAGGGATCTAGCTAAAGACCTAAGGGTGCAAGATCAAGTTGTCATTGTCTATTGTGATAATAAGTGTCCGAGTTATAGAAAAATCAAGTTTACCATGAAAGAATGAAGCATATTAACATCAAGCTACATTCTATAAGGTGATTGCTAGATGCTATGTGAAGGTAATGAAGGTCTTAACAAATTATAATCCATTTTATATGATTACAAAAGTCTTGTTAGGTAGCAAGTTCTTTCATTGTTTGAATTTGATCTTATTAATTTGTTATTAAGGTTATGATGAACTTAGTGACAAATGAAGCAAGTCTTGCTCAGAAGTTGTAGATTTATAGAAATTGTTTTAGAAAAAGGTTGTTTGATAGCATGTGGTTGTTTACTCTTCAAGGGGTATCTAGTGAAAGTCGTCTAATGTACCTATTGAGTGAACAATGACTCGTCTACCTATCTAGAAAAAAATGTCTTGTTTACTTGTTAGGTAAAGAACACCTAGTGTAACTGTTTGGTAAAGGTCTTCCCTTCTACTTGTCTGGTAAAGAGCATCTTGTATATCTATTGAGTAAAGATTGTTTTGTCTACCTGTTAAGTGAAACACGTCTTGTATATATATTTATTTGATTGAAGGTCATCTTGCATGCCAACTATGTCTATCATATAGTGTGCCTATTGTGTTTTCTTTAAGTCTAAATGTGAAGTAGGTTACGAATTATGCTGAGTAATACATGCTATGATTCTCTATAAAGTTTGTTAAATATATGTTTAGAAGTTTGTTAAATATATATATATTATATATATATAGATACTTTATGTAAAACATTGTTAGATAGGATTGAAATATTGATTGAATATTAATGAATAATATATTAATGAATAATGTAATGATTGAGTTCTAATCCTTAAAATTCTTTTTGCAAATTGTTTTAAGAAAAAAACACTTATTCATATTGAATTTTTCCCAGATGTAGCCTATATATCATCAATACTCTAGTTGAATCACATTAACTTAATATTTATTTTTGTTTCTCATTTCTTGTAGTGTCTGGGATAGACGTTTCTAGTTTATAATGAACTTGTGCAGTAATTCCACAATAATCCTATACCTATTCATCTCTAATCTCGTGTATTGATGCTTTTTAGGCGTGTCTTCGAATTCAGTTCCTTATTACTTTCAATAAGGTGTTTTTTAACGTCCTAACGAGGTACGTCAAAATCCTAGACAAGGATATTGCCTCAAGATACATAACTAGAACAGAATTTTTCTCAAATTATCTTTGGGGGAAGGGAATACATCTCTAAAATTCTTGAGGAAAGCCAGATAAAAAAAAAAAAAAATTGAGAACAAAAGTTCAATTCTCCCATAAGAAATATATCCTTCCTTTTTTAAAAAAAAAAAAACAGAGAAAACAAAAAAGACAATTTGCATAATTCCTGAATAAAGTTTAAGTAAAAAATCTGTAGCTATGATATATTAAAAATAAATGAGACAGTACCGAATCATGAAAAAGGATCACTTCCATGACCTTGAAGCATCTCAACTACCTGGCTCATGCTGGGCCTTGAATCTCTCTCTTCCATTACACAGTTCAAAGCCACTGTAGTCAACATTTCCATCTTACTTCTATCATAATCAGGTCCAATTGCAGGTTCAATTATTTGTTCCACCCAATCTGAGTTGATGTTGCTTCTTTTTTCTCTCACCCATGCCACTAGCCTCCCATCATATGTCTCTTCACCATTAATTTCTTGGACACTTGTTGTGCTTCTCCCAGTTACCATTTCCAAAACAACAATTCCATAGCTATAAACATCCACCTTGGATGTGATAGGCAAGTTAAAAACCCACTCAGGTGCCATATAGCCTCTCGTCCCTCTGATCATAGAGATGCTTGGATTGTTGGGGTTATTTCTGTTCAGGAGCTTAGACAACCCAAAGTCTGCTAACTTTGGCTCATAATTGGAATCTAGAAGTATATTTTGTGGCTTTATATCACAGTGCAAAATCCACTCCAGGCATTCTTCATGCAGATAGGCTAGAACTCTTGCTGTTCCAATTGCAATTTTATATCTCTTACTCCAATCAAGTTTATCAGTTGAGAGATTTTCTGCCAAAGAACCATTCTCCATATACTCAGACACCAACAACCTATGTTTTCCCTCAGCACAATATCCCCACATTTCAATCAAGTTCATGTGGTTAAGCCTTCCAATGATGCCAACTTCAGCAAGAAACTCCCCTTCTCCTTGTTTGGCATTATATAGTCTCTTGATTGCT
>Ga0099824_1004915_pt1 | contig 19023 bp, 7 predicted proteins | sample SiratrowhiteBW_FD_76837 | JGI IMG/M metagenome (GOLD analysis project Ga0099824, IMG submission 76837) | Root nodule microbial communities of legume samples collected from California, USA - Siratro white BW | ecosystem: Host-associated > Plants > Roots > Nodule | place: USA: California... | reverse complement strand
TATATATATTTATATTTTATATATATATATATATATATATATATATATATATATATATATATATATATATATATATTGTGTTAAAAACACGCTTATTTATGTAAATATTTGCTAAGTTTTTAATTAATCATTTAATATCTCTTATGAGATAAATTAAAAAAATATTATATTTACATGTTAAATTATTTCACTATAATTAAAACTTGATTTATAAGTGTTAATAATTTTTAAGTTATAATATTATTGTATATTGTATTATTCAAATAATATGATATATTACAAAAATTTTAATTTCTTATATCATTATTTCATTCTAACTTTTAATTTAAAACAAAAATAGTAGATACGATGATTAGATAATGCAAGTCCTAATGAGTTGGTAGGTTAAAAATATCAACTCATCCCACCAAATTAGTGGTAAATTAGTGGGTTGGTCCACTTAATTGGTCCGCTTTGTCATCTTTATAGATTGTATTATTTGGTTTGTAGAATAATTAAACCTAGATGGAGAGGCTCGACTTCAAAATTGTATGTGGAGCTTTCGCTTATATATAGAGCTTCTACAGTTAAAGTTGTTGTACACAACCTCATAAAAAAAATAAAAAAAATGACTAAATTGGCTGTTGACTTCTCCACTTATCTTAGTCTTAGCAGGTCTTATAACCTCGACAAGTATTCCCTTTTGAATAAATTCCCTTGGGCTTATAGAAACCAAAAATGGACTTGTATTTAGGGTTATGATTCTTTCATCTTGCAAAGACTAACTAGTCAAAGGCATAGTGTATAATGAATTGATATGAGAGGATGTAGCAACAATGACAGTGACAATGATGGGACCCATCAGGTATATTGTAGTTGAATCCTAAAAAAGGGTCATGAGTGTTGATATTTGTTCTCTAAAAGTTACTTTATTATTCAGGAGGTCTACACTATATGCATGCCTAGAAATGTAGATTGTATCACAATAAAGAATTGTTCGATGTATGAGACCATCTATTCACTTGTAGCTATACATATGTAGTTATTTATCATTTTTATCTAAGAGAGAAATAAGGAACATAAGAAAAGTGAGAACAAATATCATAGAAATGGGTTAAATAATATGAAACTAAGTATCATGTCTATATAAAGTTTCCATTATATTTTAGACAGACAAGTATAAATTATTTTTGTAGTTACTAGTCGAGATAAATAAGATTCATATAATATTATTTTATCTTATCGTAAATTCTCAAGATAACACCTCCAAGTACAAAATAATTTAAACTTGAGTTACATATTATTAGTTCTCCTTTTCCTAATTTAGAATTTAAACACACACACTTACACTCATAAGATCCATACCATATTATTTTATCTTACTAAATTTATTTTTTCTCATTTAAATTTCTAAGGTAACACCTCTAACTACAAAATAATTTAAACTTGAATAAACATGCACACATGTTATAGCCATAAAATATATAATAATTTAATAAAAAATAAAAATAATTTAAAATGATAAATATCTCCTATCCTTTACCTTAGTAACATATAGATTGATGGAATACGAGATGATGGAATACGGTCCAACCCAAATTGATAGTATAGTTTAGATTTTAATTTGGTATATGTGTTTGGTCTTTTTGGTATTCTAATTTTTGTTGTTGGATTTAATTTTTAGTAAATAATAGAAGATTCACCTATGACCTACATGGAAGGTGAAATAGAAAACATTTGGCTTGCTAAAGTGAAGGTGGGTCCACTTCAAAAAATAAAGTAGAAATAAAGCTACGTGGGCACCAATGAAGATAAAGGAGTCCTTTGGTTTTCCAATATGAAGGTAGGACCCACTTTAATCTACAAAGAGAGAAGAAAAGTACGTGGGGTTGCACCATACATCAATGAATGTGGGATCACTCTAATAAAGGCTATTGAGATGCACTTTTGAACCTACTATATTTTGCACTTAGGATTACCATTAATTATCAAATTCAAATCATGAATGCTCTTGGAAACAACTAAGCATGCAACCCATGCATTAATAGACATAAGCTTTCCCTTGGAATAAGCAACATAAGGAAGGTCCCAATATTTTAATAAAAATGCACCCAACCAATTATCAAAGACAGATAATTCAAGGGGTGTTGCATGGAAAGTTTCTCTTTTAAAAGTGGCGTCAACCATGGAGCCTATGACACGTGGCAGCAACTGAGTGGAAAGTAAGGAGGTGTGCTAGGGTTAGAGGAAGATTACTTCTTATGCTAGGTTTAGTGAAGTTTCTATCATAATCTTTTCTTCCTACTCTTCTTCTATAAATACATATATAGGCACCATGTAAAATAAGCTTGATTTACCTTAATGGAATGCTGCAGAATTATCAGCATACTATTAAGTTTCTAATTGAGTTTCTTCTCTAAAAAGATCGAGACCCACTCTTGAAGGTTGGCTCAACCTTCTTCAAGTTGCCTTTCATCACCTAGTTCACCATCCTTTGAAGCTTCCACCGTAAGCTTCCTACACAATCTTCCTTTTCACGTTTTCTTTTCCATGTCCATTGCTTTTGCAGGCTTGAAGAGTTCTTCCATTAGTTTTGATAGGTACAAACGCTTCATTCTACATCATAACTCATAGTAGAACAAACAAGAAGCCACAAGCATAAAAAAGCTCCTCTATCATAGATGGCTCCTCTATCATAGATGATGCACTTAGATTAGATCAAGAGTCTTCAAATATTCTTACTATCTTCTCTCTCTCACTTTGTATTTATAGGCACTTATCATGATTATTACTTCGTTTGCTTACAATTGATCAATCTGGTTTCAATTGTTGCAGGTTTCAAAGTTCAATTTGTTATAGATAGATGCATTTAAAGAGGGTATATAATCGAGTTAGTTTTCTATTAATAAAAACAACTATAGTACTGTTATACAGTGATTACAAAGTATTAACATTTTAATATAGCATGACTTTCACATAAGTCTAAGTTCTTTTCTTTTCATTCAAAAATATTTATTTATCTTTGTTATATCTTGATTGTGTTTTAATGATGGATAAAATATAACATTCAATAAATTTATCAACTAAAAAGTGCAAGAAAATATATACTCATATTAAAACTGTTATGACAATAAATTAAAAAATATATATAATTCAATGGTAATAATTCAGATGTTAATATCATTTCAAGCAAATTATTTATCATATGAATTAGGTGTAAAATTTCCTAATTGCTTTTAAAAAATAGTTTAGTCCCTATGTTATATTCTACATATTATTTTCATGTATAAAAGAAAATTAAAATATATTTAAGTGAAATAAAACCTTGAATAATTTATTATGTTATAAGATGATAAATAAGAATTGAATAGCGATTTGCCTGAGCTGTTGTTAAACATTAATTAAGCTTGGAAAGAGAAAAAAAAGCATTCATGGATTTAATTTATACATAAAATAAATAGGTAAAAGAAATTTATAAATAAATTAATTTTTTTATATGTTATAAGAAAAAAGGTTGATGATGATAATATCTATGAACAAGTCTCTTTTAAGATTTTAATTTGTGAGAAAGAATATTGTTGTGTTCATAACTATCTAGAAGAGTGTACTCAAATTTGTTGGAGAAACACGGGAAGATCTCACAAGAATGAGAATTAAGCCAAAACCTACATAAGGGAATGACACCACCTTCAACCCAAAATCTTAAGGCATTGGGTTTTCTACTCAATGTGGGACTTAGACTCACACTCGGATACCTAACAATCTCCTTCTTCCACATTGGTACACTCTCCCTAAATACGACTACCTCACGAACACTCCTTGTACTCGACTCTAATACCATTTGTTGGGAAAATCCATGGGAATGAGATCTCAACACCGGAGATATCTCACCGGAGAGAATGTGAGACTTAGACTCAACACCGGAGAGATCTCACAAGAATGAGAACTGAGTCAAAACCCACATAAGGGAATGACACTTACCTTCAACCCAAAACCTTAAGGCATTGGATTTGTGGGTCTTTCTTATATGTTGCTCAACAATCTCATTTTTACTCAATGTGAGACTTAGACTCACACTTGAATACCTAACAAATCTTCCTCAGGCATTTTCTTTTCACATTGCATCTTATCAAGCTGTAACTTATTTAAGAAAGAGAAATTTTAAAAAATGAACTTTGAAAAATCTTCTCTTAACCAAACATTGTCCTTTAGAAAACTTGTTTCATAATATATCTGTCAAACATTAAACTTTGTTTATCAAATGAAAATTTGCATACAGTTTTCAAAAATTTTAAATACACAATTCAATCCTCTCTTCTTGTGTATTTGACTTATTTTCTTTTAAACACTTCTTTCAATTGATGAAGGCAAAGAAGGAGATATTTGTGTTTTTCATGTGTCTTAAAGTTGTACTAGATAAAGTAAAAAATATATTACTAAAATGGTTGTCATCATTAAATAGGGGGAGATTTGACAACATGTATGAACTACATGAAATGTATTTGATGATTCCTAACCAGTTGATTATGACATATGAAATTGATGAAGAATTTGAATGAATTTAAATTTTTTTGATAAAGAATAAAAGATAAACACTCCACAATTGAAATGTGTTTTCAATAATGATCTTAAGCTATTAAACCCTTTCTACAAGTTCTCCAAGTCAAGATCAATTGAAATGTGTTTTCAATAATGATCAATAATGATCTTAAGCTATTAAACCCTTTCTATAAGTTCTCTTTGCCTTGATTGCATCATATGATAATTGGATAACTTTTTGAAGAAGTATCAACCCTCTCTGGTTACAAGTTATGTTTTAATCTATTAAAATATTTAATATCTTAAAATGTTTTTTATTTTGTTGGAAAAAATCTAAGAAACATTTTAATTAATCAATCAAATGTTGAATTAATTAATTAAAATCAATTAAAGCCCAAAACTGAATATTTGGCTATGTTTCAATAAATTAAAACTAGTTTTTTTTATCTAATTAAGAGCATTTAAATCAAATTTTTTTAAGTTGTTATGTTTTAATTAATTAAAATGATAAACTAATTAATTAAAATATCATTTAAAAGTGATTTTATCGTATTAAAATGTTAGTTTAACATATTGAAATTCTAATAATTTTCTTCTAAACTTTGTTTTAATCAATTAAAGTGATTTCAATATATTAAAACTCTCAAGTTCAAAAATTTTATATCTCTTTATTTTCAAACTCAAATTGTACAAAATAAATTATATTGTTTATGAAATATTTTTGCTTATTGAGAGAGACTAAGATTTTAGTAAAACATATATTTTTAAAGTCATTTTATTTGAATTTTGTGATTAATAACATGGTATAAGAAGAGCATTTAAGTGACCGCCTGAGTTTATAGTTATTATATTATTTTTTATTTTTTTTCGGGTAATTTCCTTCTTGAGTTGATTTTTTTTAAGGTCGTGTACTTGAATAGGGTTTTCAAGTTGTTCTTGTCATAGGGTGTCACAAAAGATTGAACTAAGTCTTGTAAGATTCAAAACTATAGTTCTTGGAGCTCTACTCTTTCTTTTCCTGAGTGTTTGTAAAACTTAAAAATAATAGTAGACAAGCTTCGTTGAAGTGACTTAGCAATTGGATGTAGATCTAATTATAAAATGAAATAGTATAAATCTTGGTATGTTTTTTTTTTTTTTTATTTCTATCTTTTTTACTTGATATATTGTTGATTGTCTTGTTATTTTGAACTTATTATTTTTTACACATATAACTTGATCCCCTAATATCTTGTTTAAGAAATTTGATAAAACTTTTACTCTTCATTTTCGAAAATTGATAAAAGTTTAATTCACCTCCTTCTAAACTCAATCCTATAATTTTAGTTTTAACATAAGGAAGTATTATTGATATACGATCAAACATTTTGTATCTCTAAAATAATTTGAGTCATCATATTCAAGAATATTTGTTGAAGTTATATAATTCAATGTAAGGTTTGAGATAAAAATCTAAAATGAGATACGGGGATATGTCAAGATAAGATGGTTTAAAAATACATGGTGATGAATACATGAACTAGACATGATAAAGGATCAAGAAAGAAATTCAAGAATAAGATAAAAATTTTATTTTTTTTATCCTACAAAAATATTTACAAAACTAACTAGTATAAATTTTAATATTCTATACACTCTAAACAAGTATAGTATCTTTTATTAAAGCTTCGTCTTTTTAAATTTTCTTAGTCATAGATTTTGTCGTAAATTTAATACCTTCTTTGGTAAATATTCATCCATCACATGGTTTAAAAGAGTAAGATAGATTTAATGAGTGACTTTGATTGCATTTTGTTTTAAAGAAAATAATAAAAATAAAATAAGTAAAAAAAAGAAAAAAAAGAAGAAAAAAAATAATAAAAGAAAAAATAATGAATAATAAAAGAGTATTAGTAATAAAAATATATATATAAAAAAAGAATAATAAAAATCAAAATAATATATAATATGGAAATATAAAAGAAAGGAATTTAAAAAAGAGAGAGAAGAGAAAAGGTGCAGGTAAGAAAGAAAAGGTTTGGAAATTATGGGGACACATGGCAGGTTAAGTGTGGTTTTTTTTTGGCACTTGTGTGTTCATGTGTACATGGCTGGCAGTTAAGTGGGTTCGTTACATTGAAGAAGAAAAAAAAAAGCCATTATGACTTTCAAGGGAAATGATTCTGTTTTAATATAAACCAAACGTCGTTTCCATGGATATATATAAAGGCACTGTGAAGCATAACGGTTTTTGGCTGGTAACAGTTTTCACGGTAGAGTTTCGAGAAGAGTTGGGAAATTTAGAGAGAGAGTGTTCATCGGAGAAGGAGAAACTAATCGGTGTGTTCATCGGAGGAGGAAGAAACTAATCGGTGCTGGAAGATTGTTTCGTTTCATCAAGTAAGTAGTCATTCTTCTTTTTTTTCGTTTGAACGTGTATTATTTTGCGTCGTGCATCCTTACTTCCATTTCTTGTGCACTGTTCACGGTTCGTCATTTTACTGGTATAGAAATTGTAAGGTTGTGTTTTGCATTGCTTTGATATTCTCTGCTTATAGAACCTTTAGAAAACGCATAGGTTAGAATTGTGGTTATCAATTTAATTTACAATATTAATATCGTTGATTCTGATGAGGTGATGAACGTTCTGAAATCATCACCGAAAAACTTCTAACCTTCTCGATTAGAATGGTTTTAACCAGATTTTGAATCCGAAAATGTTATTAAGCCAAAAAAACTTAAACGTGAAAGGATCTTAGCCTGAAAATCGTAAACGGGACGTTTATCATGAAGAACCAAAGAAGTTATTATGGTTGAGGAAGGGAGATTTGAGGTTGATAAAAAAGGAAAGATTGGGGATGAGGTCGAAGACTTTTGGACTGCACTATCAAATAGACTATTCTCCTTTATGTGCATTTCATATTTTCTTCCACTTGTAGTTGTTAGGTAATGCTTGTTCAATGTGTGGAAGAGCTTGTTGCTTTATTCCATTTTCTGCTTAAACAACAACTACCATAACACGACGAAAGACGCCGTTGTTCGGACACTTTGAAAGGCCAACTTGATTATTGGTAAATAGAGGGGAAGGTGGGGATAATAATGTGCAGGTCCTTTAGAAAATAGATGGAAGGTGAGCAATTGTAAGCTAGGTTATTGAGAAAATAAAAGATGGAAGGAAAATGTAGTGTGGGTTGTGCCGGTGCAGTAACTGAAGTGAGCAGGAGGAGAGGAAGCTAATGGTGTCTCAATCGTGATGAATTATGAGAACATCCTATCTTTCCCACTCTCTACAATTAATAATCTTGTTGCTTATTAATTTTGTTTTTAAAAATGATGCTGCCAAAAAAAATTGTAAAAATTCAACATTTTCAATAATGATTGACTCTTATAGATATTTTGGGTTACAATTGTATGTTATCGTGACAAAAATGATTTTAGTATAATTCCATAATTGTTGATAAAAGACCAACAAAAGAATACGAAAATTGGGTCAGTCGGTGACATCGCATTACACAAACTTAGAAGTCGTATATTTGATTTGGATGAAGATAATTTAACTACTACCATCTAAAAATGTTAAATATTGTTATTTATTTATATTTACAGATAATTTTTTTATTAAAAGAGATTATAAATTAAATGTAAGAGAGAAGGATGAGTGTAAAATGACAAGTTTCCATTTGATTTCTGTAAAATGATTTGATATCTCACAACTATCAATTTTTAAATTCTTTTTTTGTCTTGTATCTCCTCCAAAATGATTTTATTTCTCTCTAGTATAGTCTTCTTACGCTTGCAACTTTTGGGCACATCCTTTGGGAAAATATTATAACACTTAAGAAAATTGAAACTAGTTTAAGAACGCAAAGTCGGCGTTTTCCGTTACGAATACTTGTCGGGGGCATCATTGCGGTGTTGAGTGGGGACCCATTTTGGGGCATTGACTCAAAAAACCACTGTGGACTCTCAAAACACAAGTGTTGACGTTTTTAAAAAGCCTTCCTCGTATAAGTGTTTGATGTTTTCCCCCTTCCTGCGTAACGGCGTTATATGCCATCGTTTACCTATAAATAAAGCCTTCAACTTCCTTCTTCGCATTACATTCATTCAATTCAACAACCTTCTCTCTCTCTCTCTGAGATCAGCGACAATAACCCTGCCCTTTGCTTTATATTAATGGTTGCGTGAAGCAGAAGTTTGGAATAATAGTCGTTGTGTTCTCTACTCTCTAGCTCGCTACCTTCTTGGAGATTTGGTATTATTGCAAACTTGTCACGTTTCTAAGTCAGTGTTTCTCGAAATGGGGAAGAAAACAGACCATACAAATGTTTATGAAATCACTGCACATGAAATTGCACTGTATTCTTCATCAAGATCCTCTAGCCGAAGACCATATAATGCCCAGATACTGTTTTACTTCTCTTTAATGTTTTTGTGTTGTGTTGTTCACTGAGTTATTGGTTTTGTTAATGTTTTAGGGTTTGTTAATCTTTAATGTTTAATGGTTTTTCTTGAAATGTTGTTTTTTTTTTTCTTCTTTCTTTTCTTCTCTGTGTAGTGTAATTTCCGAAGCCCCACCATGCCTAAACCTGAGTCTTAAAAGACTCGAGTAAACCTTGTGTTGAGGTGTTATGGCCTTAACCATCCCAAACAAAGATTTATACCTTTAAACATACCCCAGCCGAACATCTAAAATCCAAGCCATTCCTTCTTCCGTCCCCGCCGTTTTTGCCGGACCTGTTAACGTTAGAAGCAACATGCGCCTGCCTCGTTACTCTAGTGAACTTGGCCTAAGTTAGGTTAGAAGGAACACTCCTGCGCCTGGAACCTACACCTGCGTCAGTACCTGCACTTGCATCGGTTAACGGTGAGAATGATCTTTCGAGAGTTGAGAACAAGGGAAGCAGTGTAGCAGCGCTCTCCAAGTTCCTTGATGCAAAGTTCCCTTTAGGAAAAAGACGCAATGGATAAAATGGGTTTCCGTGCTTAAGGATCATGGAACACTCGCCAGTACCCATGAGCCTATTGGAGAGTTTAGCTTGGTGTTGCAATATTCATGGTTGACCGTGCTGAAGTTCGAGTGTTTTATATTGGAGACTATCCACGTGAGGAATCAAAAACCCGAGGAGTTGGCAAAGTGTTTGAACATGCATGGGGATGGCAGAAGGCATAATATTCATGTGGTGGAGGAATTGCTTTTCAATAGTCTCGTTATTCTTGCTACGAAGGTATTAGTGTTTGTTAGGTATTGAGATATGCTACTTGATATTAGAAGTGGAATTATTCGAGATATGAGTTGGTGAAAGATTTGCAACGTCAAAATTTCTTAGTTTGGTTGACCTGAATATTACAAATGAGAATTTCAGTTTCCGCGGAGAGGCTTTGGTTTCCATTTCTGATATCTCTGTGCTGGAGATTGTAACAAGAGCATATGGAAGGACAAATGGATATCAAAAGGGTGAACATGGGAGAGAAGGAAATGGTGTGACAGATGGAGATTAGGGTTGGAGCATGCACATGGTAGATTGGAGAAAGGTCAAGGAACTAAATTATGAAACTTCCAGGCTTCTATTCTAGATACTCCTATCATTCAAACTCATTTATTGTCGAATTAAGTAGTAATTATTACTTTTTTTTTCAAAACCAAAAGCTGTCAATGTGTTGATGTTAAGTTTGGATTATAATTTGTTGGAATGAATTTTAATAGAATTAGTTTTGTATAATTAAATGGGGCCAAAACACATTAAAAAGTCTCAATTTTATATTACATTAATAGAAATTCTTGCATTTAGTTTGTCAAATCAACAAGACATGTAAGGTAAGGAGGTTCATGAACTTGGGAGGGTTTTTCTCGTAGGTAAATGGAGTTAGGATGCTGTCATGTTCCACCTGTGGACGAGTATTAGTGATACTATTAGTACACAGCGATGTATTTTCCTTCCATGCCCCTCGACTTTCTAAGAGTCGAAAATTAGGCATGTTATCGAAGTCATATATGCACTGATCAGGCCACACTTGACAGGTGCGATCATGCTAGCACGAATGTACCGGATCCGATCAGAACTCCGCAGTTAGGTGTGCTTGGGTGAGAGTACTTCTAGAATGGGTGAATCCTCCTGAGAAGTCCTTGTATTACACCTTTTTTTTTTTTGCGTGCCTCTTTTCAGTGCTTTTTTCTTTTTCTGCTCGCCGAGACAATCAAATCTATAAGTACCATCACTTTTCCTACAACACTCCAGATGACTAAATAGAAAATTATTCCCTTGGTCTTCAAACTACAGACTCCTAAGTTCCGTTCTTGGCCCCACAACTTGCCAAGTTTCGGAAAATAGGCACTTTATCGAAGCCACATATTTACTGATCAGGCCACACTTGACATGTGCGATCACACCAGCACCAATGCATCAGATCCCATCAAAACTCCGCAGTTAAGCGTGCTTGGGCTAGAGTAGTTACTAGGATGGGTAATTCCTCCTGGGAAGTTCTCGTGTTGCACCTCTATTTTACGTGTCTCTTTTTAGTGTTTTTTTCTCTTTTTGCTCGCCGAGACAATCAAATCTATAAGTACCATCACTTCCCCTACAACACTCCAAATGACTAAATAAAAAACCATTCAATTGGTCTTCAAACTACTGACTCCTCCATTCTGTTCTGTGCCCCTCGACTTTCGAAGTTTCAAAAATTAGGCCCGTTACTAAAGCCATATATGCACTGATCAGACCACACTTGACAAGTGCGGTCATGCCATCACGAATGCTCTTGATCCCATCAAAATTCCGCAGTTAAGCGTGCTTGGGAGAGAGTAGTACTAGGATAGGTGATTCTTCCTGGGAAGTCCTCGTGTTGCACCCTTTTTTTGCATGTCTCTTTTCAGTGTTTTTTTCTTTATCTGCTCGCCGAAAATCAAATCTATAAGTACCATCACTTCCCCTACAACACTCTAGATGACTAAATAGAAAACCATTCTCTTGGTCTTCAAACTACTGACTCCTCCGTTCCGTTCTGGGCCCCTCGACTTTCCAAGTGTCCAAAATTAGGCCCATTACCGAAGCCACATATTCACTGATTAGGCCACACTTGACAGGTGCGATCATACTAGCACCAACGCATCAGATCTCATTAGAACTCCGTAGTTAAGCGTGCTTGGGCGAGAGTAGTACTAGGATGGGTGATTCCTCCTGGGAATTCCTCGTGCTGCACCTCTTTTTTGTATGTCTCTTTTAAGTGTTTTTTCTCTTTCTGCTCGACGAGACAATCAAATCTAAAAGTACCATCACTTCCCCTACAACACTCCACATGACTAAATAGAAAATCATTCTCTTGGTCTTCAGACTACTGACTCCTCCATTCCGTTTTGGGAACCTCGACTTTCCAAGTATCAAAAATTACACCCGTTACCGAACCCATATATGCACTGATCAGGCCACACTTGACAGGTGCGATCATACCAGCAAGAATGCACCGGATCCCATCAGAACTCCACAGTTAAGCGTGCTTGAACGAGAGCAATATTAGGATGGGTGATTCCTCTAGGAAAGTCCTCGTGTTGCACCTCCTTTTTGTGTGTTTCTTTTCATTGTTTTTTACTTTTTCTGCTCGTCGAGACAATGAAATCTATAAGTACCATAACTTTCCCTACAACACTCCATATGACTAAGTAGAAAACCATTCTCTTGGTCTTCAAACTACTCACTCCTCAATTCCATTCTAGGCCCCATGACTTGTCAAGTGTCGGAATTAGGCCCGTTACCGAAGTCACATATTCACTGATCAGGCCACACTTGATAGGTGCGATCATACCAGCACTAATACACTGGATTCCATTAGAACTTCGTAGTTAAGCGTGCTTGGGCGAGAGTAGTACTAGGATGGGTGACCTCTTGGGAAGTCCTAGTGTTTCACCTCTTTTTTGCGTGTCTCTTTTCAGTGCTTTCATCTTTTTTTTTGCTCGACGAGACAATCAAATCTAAAAGTACCATCACTTCCCCTACAACACTCCATATGACTAAATAGAAAATTATTATCTTGGTCTTCAAACTACTCACTCCTTCGTTCCGTTCTCGGCCCCACGACTTCCCAAGTGTCGGAAAATAGGCCCGTTACCGAAGTCATATATGCACTGATTAGCACACACTTGACAGGTGTGATCATACCAGGACTAATGAACTGATCCCATCAGAACTCTACAGTTAAGCGTGCTTGGGTGAGAGTAGTACTAGGATGGGTACCTCCTAGGAAGTCCTCGTGTTGCATCTCTTTTTTGCGTGTCTCTTTTTAGTGTTTTTTTCTTTTTCTGCTTGCCGAGACAATTTTTTTACGTGTCACTTTTTAGTGCTTTTTTCTTTTTCTGCTTGCCGAGACAATCAAATCTAACAGTACCATCACTTCCCCTACAACACTCCATATGACTAAATAGAAAACTATTCTCTTGATCTTCAAACTACTCACTCCTCCATTCCGTTCTGGGCCCCATGACTTGCCAAGTGTCGAAAATTAGACCCGTTACTGAAGTCATATATACACTGATGAAGACACACTTGACAGGTGCGATCATACCACCACTAATGCACCGGATCCCATCAGAAATCCACAATTAAGCATGCTTGGGCGAGAGTAGTACTAGGATGGATGACCTCGTGGAAAGTCCTTATGTTGCACTTTTTTTTTACGTGTCTCTTTTTAGTGTTTTTTTCTTTTTCTGCTCGCCGAAACAATTAAATCTAAAAGTATCATCACTTCCCCTACAACATTCCAGATGACTAAAAAGAAAACTATTCTCTTGGTCTTCAAACTACTCACTCCTCTTTTCTAGGCCCCACAATTATAAGGATTATGTAATTTAATTTTCCATCAACTTTTCCACACTACCAACACACTTTACTTCTTAAATCTATTTGTGGTACTTTGACACCCAATAAATTTTTACAATTATTGTTTTACCTTTCATTCTCTCTCTTTCTTTATAAATACAAAATTTAATTTTATTTTCTTTATAAATACAAAATTTAATTTTATAATAACCATAATAGTAGATTGTTATATGATTGTTATGGGTTTCAAAACATTATTTTCCTAAATTTATTGAAACAAAAATTGTTTTTAAGAAAAAAATTGTTTTTTATTCTTATCATTTAAATTTTTATTTAAAATTCTGGTTCTGAAATTTTATGTTACATATGAAATATGTTATAAAATTCAAAATTTCTTATAAAATGTAAGCCATGATTTAAATATAAACCTTACCATGAAACGTCTATAATTATTAACTTTACGATGTTGTATAATATACCCACCTTTTAATTTCTACTATAGATCGCAATAAATTTTTTCCTGGATTTCAATAGTTTTTGGGTCCATATCATCTATAATTACCTTTAAGAAAAAAATAAATTAAAGTTAACTATATAAGTTTTCTTCGTTGAGTGTTGATACTATTAAAACTTAATAAAAAAGTTATTGATATCATTATGCTTAGATTTAGTAGAAACTATTGAAAATAAAATTGACTTTAAATGGTATTTTTGGTAATGTTTTCTATTATTACTCTTGCATCTTTTTACAATAAATTTTATTTTTTTATTTTGTTTTATTTAATTGAGAGTATAATTTTATATGATATGGTTCACGTGGTTAACCTAGCTAAGAAATTTATTCCTTAAAATATATATTTTAAAGCTTACTCAAATAATTTCTTATACAACCTAATCAATTGCTACAGTCACGTGTAACTCGTTCTAATACGTACGCAAATTAAGAAATGCGTGGTTGTTGTATCATCTAATGACTATTTAACACACTGCATTCAAGATTTGGGACCTATGCTAAGTATAATGATTAACTAGTACACTGTCACATAACTAATAATGACTCAAAATTATGCAGATATGATACCACATTAATTAATCTAACGATTATTTTTGTTTAATTTATCAAATCTAAATTATAATTAACAAGCTAAAACTCTTTACATTTCCCTAGTTGTTTTTTTACAATATTTTAACTAAGAATATTCAATAAAACCAAATTTATATCTTATGCAGCTAATTATGATAGTTTCTTCATATTATAGTCTATTCTGATAAATAACAGAAATAAAAACTATTTGGTGAGTGAGGTGTGTAGAATGATGACATTCAAAATTCAGCAAGTTTGCTTTTCCAAGCAACCAAAACAATCTCAGAAAGAGCTGAAAAATTGAAAAATCATGTACATCATGGGAAGAACTTTAGTCATATTCTTATTCTATTGAAGAAGTAGGAATCATAATCTAAATGATTCCTTGAAACTGATGTAACAAGAACCTTCATTCAAGGCAAAGACAATGTACAAAGCTAAACACTTATAGTTTCTAATTTCTAATCCACATACAGTTTCAAGCTTTACAAGCACAAAATTCTCTTTACCCTTTTTTTTACAACAAAATCTCTTCTGCTACCTAATAACTCTGCACTCTTTCTGATATCAGATACAAATGCAACACCAATTTGACTTTGTATCATATATAAAGTATATATACATGTACCTGTGTATGAAAAATATGGGCACCCAAAACCTATCTCTTGTTGTGTAAAGGGTTGGATCCTGTGGGCACTCTTCTCTTCTGAAACTGAAAGTGTCTACCTCTGGTGGTGGTTGGAGAGTTTGGCCATGGATGAAGATGTTGGGTTGAAGGAGAAAACTTGGTCCTAGTAATGGCATGAGATGTTGTGAGGAAGAGAAGAATGGTGAAGAGAAGGAGGAAGTGGCAGTGCTTCATGTTCACAGTTTACCTATTCTTGAGAGGGACAAAATGATGGGAATGCAAATTCGATGTGGGCTTTGGTGGTTGGTTTTATAGACATAGACATGTGAGACATGGTTGGTTTGGTTCTATATTTCTGTATGCCATATGTGGCGATATTTATGAAGCATTTATCAGTTTGTGTGAGCATTTGAGTACACTGTCATGGCCTCTCTGCCCTCTGATTGAGATCAAACGGTTAATGATGGGTATGTGCTTCAGGTGGAAAAATTGAAGAAAGAAATACCGTGGAGATAAAAGAAAATAATGAGACATGAATTGCACATAAGAAATTCATATCACCACTTGCAATTTAAAATCATAAGAAATTTATATCACTTACAATTTAAAATCTTAATAAAAATCTTAAGACATTAGATACAAATTTTTAATATGTTGTTTATCTTTTACAAACTTAGATTCACATTTGATATTACCAAACTTTCAGTATCATTTTTGACTTATATTGCATAAATCTTCTTTAGGAGATTCATTGACTTTCTTCTAAATTTAATATAGAGTATATAATGTTTTTCGAAAATAAATACACCAAACTACTTAAAAAAATAAGGTTATTATAGATAAGAAATAAAATATTCTTTTTCTAAAAAATAACTTTAAATGTAAAGGATTTACAATTTAGACATTTATCATTTCAAAGACAATATCTCTTAAACACTAAAAACTAAAAAAAATAATGAAAATGTTAAAAGCTTTTACACATAAAAGACTTGTTTATCATCATAAACTTTTATTTATGAACTTCATATAATATGGTTTTTGATTTTTTTTAATAAATTGTAACTTAGATAATATTTTACCACCTATAATATTATCACAGACCAAAAAGAAAGCATACTAAAATATCTAAGAAAGATTTGTTATGTTTAACTGAGTATATTTCTTAATTATAAAAACGAAAAATATATTTTATCTCTCGTAGTTGAAAAACTTAGTTAAATGTGAAAGCATTTTGCTATGTATTTTGACTTCTTGGGAGGACCAAAACATTGGTGCAATTAGTTTGCTTGCATGTTGTCATACGCTTTGAAGTGACTTAAAAGGCAAGTGAGTGCAAATCCATTTCATAGCCAGATTAAACTTTGAAAACTGCACTCAAAGAAATTGCAAAACGTTTCTCACATAATTATATTTACAAAATCTAGTTTACAAAAAATTAAAATAAAACAAAGAAAATAAAACTTCACCTGAGTTCTTTGCAGCTATTTTGGATATTTCTCTTGATTCATGTCCATAATAATAATAAAAAAATGTCAATTAATGCATTGACCAAATATCATAAGGTTCAACATACCCAACATCGAAAACCTCTAACGCTTCATCAGCTTTCATGCAGCATGTGATGTCAAAATCTATTTGGCCAACACAGTGAAAACCGAGATACTTGCCTAATAATAATAGGTTAATGGTTGAAGTTATTTTTTAAAACTTCAATTTTCAACTGACTCTAAAATTGAATTTTTAACAATTTTCAACCGTAATCAAAGACTCATTTATTTAGTAATAAAAGAAGTTTGATGTGAATTTTTTTATACGATTTTTAAACATGATTTAATTTAATTTAGTTGGTCAACAATATTACTAGAAATATTTATATAATTTTCTTTAGAAATAAAAGATAGTGTTAAGTTTTTAAACTTTTTTACTGTATTAAATGACTTGAGAATTATAAAATGTATGATAATTTTTATTTTAATTCAAGAAAGTTAGATTGATATTTTTCATGAGAATTTTTTTTTCAAAGCTTAGTTAAAAGTTACTTGTAGACATATTAGTTTGTAAAAGGTAAACAAAGAACATGTTATCTCATACATGATCGTTTTATTTGAGATTTTGTTGAAAAAGTATGAACTTTGTTATTTATTTTGATGTAATATAAATGAAAAAAAATTATTATTACTATAAATACGACATTTAACAACAGTTTAAAAATAATTTTCAACATGTCTTGAATAAAGATATCATTATAAGTTAAACGTTTATTATAAGTTATCTTAATGACAGTTAGACTCTTTGTACCGTTAAGAAGAGTTATAATGATGATAGGAAGTAAATTCTTTATTCTAACTTATTTTAACAATGACTTGTTTATATAAAGTTGTTGTCATAACATAAACTCTATATATGAATCATATATTTAGTTCTTATATGTGTTTATCAAGAATAGATAATAAATACTTCATTGGTTCTCATTATATCACGTTCTTTTATCTTCTCTTTATGTGTTTTTATTCATGTTGTACTAGATCATCTAGTACTCTTATTTCTTTTTTTCTACGTGAACTTCTTCATCTAATATAAACATTGACAAATATCTAAGGCACTTAACTTTGAGCATTCATATAGGATGACATATCTTTTCTATATTTCTTCCTTAATTTGTTTTATGTTTTCAAATTTATCTTGTTTGGGTTCATCTTTATGTGTTGGCTGCAAGCTTATAAGCTCTTCCATGGAGTTTTCCTCCAAATTTGACAAGTATATGAGTAGGTCAATAATAAATTGAAACAATAGGTTAGTTAAAAGGGAGTTTGAATAGAGTCTAATATTCTTTTTCCACAAGTAATAAATCGTAAATAGATTAATAGAATTTTTTTTTGTCGTCGACAAAAGAATATATTAAATGAAAGTACAAAAGAGATACTTCAAACTTTTTACAAAAAGATAACCCAAAGTAAAAAAAAAAAAAAAGTAAACCAACCAAGACCTTAGCTCCATCACTACATCACATATTATAGGTCCAAATTCATTCCCTGCCCATATATAATTACAAAACATGTAGCATATGTTACATTTGCTATTGAGACATAATAATCCATAGTACATAGCAATATGTTATATCAATGTTTAAAATATTATTAAGCATGATGCATTTCAATTTTGTCTTGGTCTTTTGTCCTCGACCACTTATGAGACTTAAAATTACACTACATATCTGTAATCCATAAGTGGGTGTCTCTAAAAGAAATAATCAAATTAGGGTTTTCAATTTAGTCTGATTATGGCATATGAGTACATCATATTATATATAAGATAAAAAGATTAGAACCTGGAATAGAAGAAGAGCTTTGATTCATCATCTTGTTGTTTCTGTCCTTTCCTGATTAATAATCTCTGCAAAGAATGAGAGAGAGAAGAGTGTGTACAAATTGTTCCCAAGGCCAGAAGCTTATACAGATAACTGTCTTCTTTATTCTTTAATAGGGTAGAATAAAGACCGACTTTGGGCAGTTGTAGGGACTCTTTTATATATTATTAATTAATAATGGGCTCAGCCCACCTATTATCAACTGACCTAATAAATATTCACATAATATAAACAATATTATTTTATGTAACCAAATAAATAATAACAATAAAATAAATAATAATAATAATGGCTACATAATATTTTGACAAATAAGTTAACCTAGAAAAATTACTAATTTATATATGTACACAAAATAATTAATCCAACAATCTCCCACTTGGACATCACAAATTAGATCACAATATTGAAAAATAATGACAACATAAATTAGATCACAATATTGAAAAATAATCTAGAACAAATAACAACATGTGACCACAATAAGATGCCAAAATATTACAACATTCATAAGCAAAAGATCCAAAATGAAATATGTAAGTTTCTTATCACTGCAGAAAATCACACTCGAAGGAGTGATGATATCATACAAAAATGAAACACCTACATTTCAGTGACCTTTATATAAATGTGAAAT
>Ga0099824_1004914_pt1 | contig 19028 bp, 8 predicted proteins | sample SiratrowhiteBW_FD_76837 | JGI IMG/M metagenome (GOLD analysis project Ga0099824, IMG submission 76837) | Root nodule microbial communities of legume samples collected from California, USA - Siratro white BW | ecosystem: Host-associated > Plants > Roots > Nodule | place: USA: California... | reverse complement strand
TTAAAAAAAATTCAAATTTAAAAATTAATAAATTTTTTTTATGAAAATTAATTTTGTTTAAAAAAAAAATAAAAAAAAAAACCAAAAAAAATTAAAAAATGAAAATAAAAAAAATTAAAAAAAAAAAAAAAAAAAAAAAAAAAAAAAAAAAAATATATATATATATATATATATATATATAACAAGGTTATTTTATCGATATTTTTAATTCTAATAAAATAAATTTCTTAAAAAGAATTAATTTCAATTTAAAATTAAATTAAATTTTAAAATCTTAAACATACTGTATTAAATTGAAAATATATATAAGTTTGAGATAAATTACATTTAAAAATTATTATAATATCAATTAATAAATCATAATTAGATTTTTTCTTTAATTTGAGTTTAGCATATCATATGAAATTATTAATAAATATCTCATAATTCAAATAGTTTACTTTTACAATTTCTTTTTCCTTTTCAATTGTCAGTGTTGTCTTTAAATTTAGAAATATCCATACCCGGTGCATTGATGAAAGCACGCTATTTTTTTTTTTACTTGCAATTCACATAACATGATTTACATTGAGTATCTAATTCCACAACATAAGTGGTGCAGAAATTTCTCATAAATAAAAAAGGCTAGCAACAGCTAACCTAATTATAGTAACCAGTAATTCATTCTCCTACTCCTATCTTATGTTTCCTATTGTATTTTCCTCATTTTTGGATACATAGTTGGCAATGCAATGCCCTTGAAACAGTGCACAGACCAAAGCCAAAACCCCAATAAGAAAATAAATAAATCAACTTATTCTGGTACTATTCCTTCTTCCCCACCAACTTTTCTTCACTTTATCAATGGATCCATCTTCACTTCCAAGTTTATGTAAAATGACCTTTGTTTCACGTAGTCTTGCACTATAATCCTTTTTCCAAGCTTCAAACATCTGTTTTAACCTTCTAAGTTCTTTATCTGGATTCAAGCTTGCTTCAACTTGACCAGATTTTACCTCTACCAAGAACTTAGCATCATCACCAAACACTTGACTCCGCTGCTCAAATTCTTCAGCCAACCGACTTATAACACTCAAACCAGCACTCATTGATCTTACCCCGTTGCTTTCTTGGCGCCGGTGATTGGGTCCTACATCCCAGCTGAAATCCCTCTCATCACTTGCATTAACAGAAGCATCTGAATTTCTTTCAGAATCATCCATAGCAAGGCTCTTCTTTGCAATAGAGAGGCTAGATTGTAGGGATCTCATTTGCTTCTGCCATACTTCTTCCATGGACTTCATCTTTAATTCATATTCGGACCATCTGCTCTCATACTGTTGAAGGCGTTGGTGAAGAATGTCATTTTCCTCTTCCTTCTCTCTCAGGGCAGCTTCTGCCTTAAGTACCCGGCGCTGTAGTTCAGCGAGGAAAGACGACTTCACAAGAACCTCGTCTGACTCATTAGTCTGTTTTAGAGATTCATGATTAGAAGTATGACATGAAAATTTACCAGCAATCTATGACAACAATCCTTTTGAAATATAGTTTCCGAAATTAGAAAAAATAATACCTTCGTGACTCTAGATTTTGATAATCCTATGTCTCCTGAGCATCTTCTGACTAACCAACCACGGATAACTGAAAAAGCCGTTAAAACAAATGAAAATTTATCCAACAACGCTTAAAGACAGTTATACAAACATCTTTTTCTGCATTTAATTTATCCTTTGAAACTACTTAAAAAAAGGAGTAACATATATCTATGCCTTTTGAGAGCACAGAACTCTTACATGATTGTATGACAACCGCAGCTTCGTTAATACTTTCCATTTTGTTCCTTGCAAATACTGTTTTCATCCGCTTCTGTATTATAACAGCAGCCCTATGTCTATGAAGCAAAGCTGCGTATTCCTTTCTGCTTTTCTCTCCTCTAATAACTGCATGAAGGGGTCTCCGTCAGTTACACTTCTCAAGGAATGTGAACGGCTGAAAACAGATAGGTTAGAAAAAAAAATACATGATTGGAGATTGGCAATTCCTCTCCAAAGTTCCTTGCGGTAACAACGAGCTCGGTGACCCCTGAAGCAACTTTGTACACGTAAAATTCCATGCAGAGTACGATTTCTGGTATCCTCAAGCACTCCAATCTGCAATCACGGCCAACGCAGCGTTTTAAAAATACCATACAAAGGAGAGAAGTAAATAAAATTTAAGAATTAGGCTTTGGGAATAAAAACTATTTCGACAGTTTAAATACATAATGCAAAAGTATTAACACAAGGTACATGGACCAGTTTATCATGCAAAATGAAAGGCAAAATTATGGCAAAACAATTCCAAGCACGAACCTCAATCCAAAGACATAAATTAGGGGTAATAAAGTTTGATGTCGAGCTCTGATGATTAAACAAATTATTGACTAGTATTATAATTGACAAAGAAATAATTAATTTAACTCAAATTTAAAAAACCCGATAGTAGTGTCACAAAAGTGGTTATTCACACAAATGAAAGTTCCCATAAGTATTTTAACAAGATAGTCAAAAAACGTAATGGGAATTATTTCTGTCAATAAAATTGTAAAAAAGAGTGGGGATGGGAGGGAATATCAAAATGAGGTCGTAAATGTCATGAGCCCAATTTTATCACACGCAGTACATACTTCCATGTCTAAAAGAAAAAACACAGTAAAGTTACGACAACTTCGTAAAGGAAACAACAAGAAGTAGAAACCCTACTTCACTCAGATCCCAAATTACGAAAAGTAAAATTAAAATGTCACCCTACCGCTAATAACATTAATCGTATAATTTTTCTTCGTTATCGGCTATACCATACTTGTGTAAGATGTTGAACACAATTTCTAAAAGTAAATGGTGATAGTATTTCCTTCACTAATTCATTCTTAAATTTATGTTAACAAAATAGTTAAAGACATAAAATTGCTGATGCTATAAAATCAATAAAATCACAATCATTGGCACCGCAACAATTTATATTATGAGAACAATTTGTGGAAAAAATATTATAAACATTTATTTACCTGCCCCGTTCGGAAGAATAGCTTTGTGTAGCCAACTTGAAACATCTCAGGCAAAATGTTGAACTGATGAAGAATAGCAACTGAGACACTAAGTGGATCCTGAGAGGCAACATTTTCCAGGAGAAGAAAACCATATCTGATTTACCGCTCCCAAGTCAATGACAGAAAGGTTAGAAACTTGCAAAAAGCACGGGGCTAGGGGAGGAGGCGAATTTGAAAGCATATTAATCACCATGGTTTCATTTTTCTGAAATTTATACCTTCTGGCAAACTTTTGGTGAGACACTCTAGTTGGAAAGCCCGATCTTGATATTCGAACCACTTCCAGAACCCCACAACATCTCAACTGCTGAAGTACAAGGCTTTGCTCATATGATCCAGGTGATTGGAGGTTATTGGGCTTAATGCAGCGTATAAAATGTGGTGTAGTACTCTCTAGACGTTGCATCAATTGGAACAATTGTCCCTGGTACCAATAGAAATAACCTCTAAATCAATCGAAGCAAGATAAATATCCCAACCAATTTAAAAATCCTCTAAATATTTAAGGTGTGTTTGATAGGAATGGACTGGGGCAAGCAGAGAATTGATAAAATACAATGAATGGTTTGATAAATTGCTTTCACTCAACTCCACTTTGCTACTTCCATTTTCTCTTTTACAAACCACAATAGTAGTGTCGGTATGTGTGTACGATCCTGCTTTTGATCATTTAGACTAATTCATATTAAAATATGAAATATGAAATTATTGATTGTTTGTAACAACTAAAACAACTGATCTGAAGCATATTCGTTGACAGGTCATGTCATAATTATCATTAGGATCATTAATATTTAGATGAGGCTATCCTTTTTCAAGCCTTAGACGTACTTTGAATGGTTTGACCAAGATGAAAACCATTAATAGCATTAAAAACATACTGAAGCTAGGAAAACCAAAACATTATTTTACCATATTATTAGAACATTTCAAAATAAGCTTTTCGATAAAGCCGTAATTAAGATTATGTACCTTGAATTTTGTGGCAACACTTAGCTTTTGGGAATCTGCTCCCCCTGACTTATGTAAGGGACCTACAACAGGCTTCTCAGACTGAGTAAGCATATGGGATGCAAATAACTTAGGAAGATGGCATTTGCTTGAAGATAGAAGTTGGATAGAATCTAAGTGCAGTAGGTCCCTGTTCTTTTCCAAGAATCCAGACGTATCATAAGTGACCTGGGGAAGAACAAGTGATACTATCAAACAGTCAGTTAAGGTGAGCAAACTGAAATTAGTAAGAAATAACATTTTGGTTTTAAGAAAAATGATAGTATGTGGGAAGAATAAAAATATTGACAACGAAAGTTATTCAAAATCAAGGTTAATAGGGTTAGAAATTATGCATGGATTCAAATATAGTGCAATTGTGTCTTTCTATCCATAAAACTTACTCCTATCACAGTAAAAGCCCACATCAGAATGTCAAAAATGGATGTCATTACAATGTAATCAGACACATTCATCTTAAGGAATTTACAAGAACTTTGCATTAGCAGATAGAACCAGTAGAATATTGCACGAAAATGACCAGATTAATACCTCCCCTGCATAATGACGCACAGTAAAGGCCTTTTCCCGTTCTCCTTTGAAGCATGAATTGGAATTCAAATGCTGCTTAAGCTTGTTAGCAAATGTTAAATCGGTGCCATTAGGGAAAGTTGACTCTTCATCTAACAGGGATAGTAGTCCCAGCGGTTTCTGCACATGTCAGAAGCTAAGTCTAAGACAATAGAATTCCAACTTATTACACAGTATTTTTTCCACAGCGGAGAAAAGAAAAATATTAGCCGTAAATTTATCCTCTAACAATTCACCACAATATCAGTGCCTTATGTCAAATAGGACAAAGCATCACAAATTAACCAAGTAGTACTATAGATGATACTAATAGTTAGACTTGGATCAACATTGAAAAATTTTAAATATCAGTTAAGGAAATCTGAATTAACATAATTCATTCGAAAATCCCAATGGTTTCGCTTCAGTTTTATAAGAAAAGGACAAAAAAACAGCAACTTTCAACAAAGCTACAACAGAACATCTATGACAAAATCATACCCCCAAAATATTAGTTTAACAGCAGAAAGAAACATGGAATATATAAGCACTGCATATGGCCCACTGAAGAAGCATATTAGCTTAGTTTTCCCTATTTCCTTTGCCTTTATATTCTGATAATAAACATATTAAAGATTACAAAGAAAAGGTCAAAGTGGGCACGGAAACACTGTACCTTTTCAAAAAGATTAAGGCAATCTTGGTTGTCTTCAAATTCCACTTTAGCCCAATCAATGCCATCTTGGATATATTCCTGGAACAAAATTGTAGACAAGGCATGAGTAGATGTTTAATTATAAGAGGCAACATAGCTTCTTTATTCATTTTATAAGAAGGCATTTGGTATGTTCAACTTTCATTCTATGGCCATCAACTTAAATGAGATCTTGTTTAAACATCAGCTTTGCAAAACTACAACAATATACAAATAAATTAAGAGTGGTATCCATCTATTTCTACCACAAAGGGGAAAAAATAGTAGTAGCTTAGTTGAGTTATGTGGTCCTGAAAAAGGAGATTTGGAGGGACTTTTCTAACATGAGCCCATTAAGTAATCAGGGGAAGATTGATATCTAGCTATTTTCCACCACCATAAGGAAATAGTAGTAGCCTAGTAGGTCGCCTATGTGTGCGCGGTTCTGTTATATCAGTATGGTGTGCGGACTCAATTAGTGCACAATTATCTGGGAACAATTATGAGAGCCAAGAATTCAAAATAAAAATGTTGTGGATTTTATATTCACATTTAAATGGGACCTTGCAGATTTGAATGAGATTTTTACATTTGCCTGATAAAATGCTATGCACCTATCTTCATCCATTGTTAAGCAACAGTCAGTTTATATGTGGCTCATACCTCCTGTTCCAGCTTGAATAAATGACGATTGAAATGTTGCTGTAATCTTTCATTTGCATAATTTATGCAAAACTGCTCAAAACTGTTCCTCTGCACGCATAAAATCCACAGCATTTAAAAGAGCAAACATTGCAAAACAGAACTTAAACAGGCTAAGGATCGTGAGATAGATATATTATATAGAAAAGTTGACATATAATATAACATACATTGAATGACTCAAAGCCATAAATATCAAGAATGCTGATTGATCTGCCAGTTCGTCTTTTGCCAACCGCAAGGGATTTATTTATTTGCTCAACTAACCAATCAAATAAGCATGCATATATTGACTTCGCCAAAGCATCTCTCGCTTCAATAGCCTACGTCAAAAGAAAAGCAACAATCATTCATATGTTCATCACCAACTAACTTTCTTGAACATTCTATTACCTTATAATAACAAACTAAATGAATTCCATATGCTGATTGAGAAATTTAATATAAATTTATATAACCAACGTCTTCCCCTTGAGAAGTTGCATAGGTAAATTTTATGATAGAAACCAACTGGTATAGAAATTGGACGGAACTTTATTCAATTGACTGATATAGAAACACCCAATTTCCCCAACACTAAGTTCGGGTTGAATACAAGGATTCCCTTCCAAGATGTTGAGAGCTTGGTCTATCCCTTTCCACCCAATTACCACTAGAAAAACTCCCCTTGTCTTTCCTCCTGTTTCCTATTTTGTTCCAGACTCATAACTTTCTAGAGGCAGTTATGCTTACCCCTGCCTAAAACTGATAACTGCTGAAAATCAGAAAATTGCTACTCAATAAAAAAACTACTAACAAATTCAGTCCTATTACAGAACAACCTAACCCCTGGTTCTATATATAAGAGGCCTAACATGTTAACACTGAAGTCATTTACCTGAGAGACCGTCAATTTCTGGACAATATTATCATTACCAACTTTCATTTTGCGGGTTGAAAAAGTCAACTTCAGGTCTTCAATTTCACATCCAATCAACTTGGCAACAGTGAACAGACCTATAAAAAGTCAGGAAAAAATCATTTTTAATTGAGGTATTAATTTCATATAACGCATATCATCTAAATAAGGTCAAAACTTATATGCATCAAAAATAAGGTATCAATAGTACACTATGTAAACAGTTATTTTATGCAAATTAAAAGATGTTGAAGCTACTACATCGTTGTTAAATTATGTAAGAGCAGCAAATCAACAAATAACCATATCAAAGGAAAAAAATTAAACCAAAACCAAGGAAAACTGCCTCGTTATTCATAAGAAACAAATTCAAAACACATTTTTCTTCTCAGATTACTAGGTTTTTTTCATTAAAAAAAAAAAAAAAAGTAAAATAATATCCCCTCTTCCACTCTAGAATATACTGAGTGAAGCCAAAGGTTTTTCAGAGACATCCCAAACCCGAAATCTTGCACCAGACGGAAGATATTTAACAACCATTAAGTTTTATATTTAACAAACTATTCAAAAAGAAGTTCTGGAATTATGGCAGCTAACGCATGTTAAGACCAATGCATTTGCAAAAGCTAGATACGGGCAAGTACGCGATGTCATTTCAAAAGGTATGTCAGAATAGATATTTTTGATAACCAAATCATTTAGTTTTTATCCGTATTAAAAAGGACAGCCTTAAGCTGCAAAGCTCCCACTATGCAGTAGGTCTAGAGAAGAGTCAGACCCACATAGGGGATCCATAACATTCAGCCTTTCCTTGCATTTGTAAGAGGCTGACTACAACCTGTGATCTCAGGGACACATTGCACCAAAGCTCTCCCTCTTAGTTTTCTTCAATATAAGATTGAAATTTAATATTGATCTTGTCTATCTATATTTGTACAAGACTGCTGTTAAGCAAATATAATGTTATATTAATGCAAAATCGATGCAAAGTTTCTAAACAGTGACAAAGGAAGGCATCCGTTTGTAAACTGCAACCTATCAAGCACAAAAAATTCTATTCTTTAGATTCAATTAGAAGAGATTCTGGAAAATTCTTACCCTCGTCGTCAACAGCTTCAACATGATTTTCATTATCGACCACAGTAAATGATATGTTCCCTAACCATAATACTGCAGCAAGCATTGCAAATACATTCTCCTGGTCCCCCTTGCTAATGTGGACAATATCCAGAGCTTCCTGGAAATTGACAATAGCATAAATCTCATGTATGCTAAGCTATTATTTCAGACTTTAACCATAAATCAAGATGGAAACTGTAAAAAAGCATATATAAACCTCTGTGGATACAGATCATACATGCGCAACAAATGATGAATAATAATGTATACCTTGACTATGCGAAATTCTTCAGCATCATCTACGCCGTTAATTGAATAGCAATTGCTCTGCCTCAGATATTTATAGTCTTCCGCACTTAGTAGATTTAGCTTTTCTGAGGTATAAAATAAACATCAAAGGCGCTATTTAAAGAGAAATTCCACATTCTTCAAAGCCACCCTCAAAAGAGAATTCTAACAAAAACCCACCTATGTAACATATGTTAGTAGATACAGAAGCTAAAATAATTCACTTACCCCTAAGAGACGAGGGTGCTCCAGCACATAGCTGATAAAATATATGATATGATCTTTCCCCTTCATTACATTGGACTACTCTGGACTGTTCACAAAGTAAAACAAGGGTCAACTACTAAAATGGACGCATTGGAATGAAAACTAGCTCAAAAGAATGAATACCTTTTCCAGCAAAACTGATCACGGTACGGTCAACAGGCCAAGACAGAAGCATCACATTGATTCAACACACAGTTGCAAATGTTAACATAATAGTTAGAAACTTAAAGAGGAAGAAAAGACAAACTTTCAATCACATCCTGTGTAAACATACATGTTTGAATATTTGCACCAGATATTTTTCCAGTTTCACTGAAATGAATCTCAATGAGCTTTCCCTGTGACATTCAATCAAATTAATAGATTTCAGCACAAAAGTTTAGAAGATCAAAAACCTAATGAATAAACTAAAAGAATCAATATAATAAATTGGAAATCTTACAAAACGACTCGAGTTGTCATTTCTTAATGTTTTTCCATTACCAAAGGCTTCTAGTATTGGATTAGTCTTTAATATCTCGTTCTCTATTCCACTTCCACCACCGAGGGCAGCCAAGTATTGCATTGCTATTTTTGCCGTCTCAGTCTTCCCTGCTCCACTCTCACCACTGAATATGTAGATATTACGAGTCTTAATTCAAACTCAATTAAGGGAACACAAGATTTAAGAAACCAGGTTGAGCACGACATTATGCAGAAAACTTGGGGCAACATAATGAAACTGGTATTCCCATTAATGTTCATCTCAGAATGGAAAATGAGATGATCATCCTTAAATTATAACAGTCTCACCCACTAAAGTTCCTTTGCTATATGAATCTTAAAGCATGAAGAAGGATAGATTGACAGGGGATAACTAAAGAATTTCATGATGGACCAGGGAGACCAAATACTAAATAAAAGTTGTGCGAAGCAAGTAATTAAATGTCAAAACAAATCCATGCATCTAGACGCTTGAAATTTGAAATTTTTATAAAAAACAAACAACAGTTATTTCTATATGAAATTAATATCAAATCAAATTAACGAACAATATGGAATATGCAATTCTCTTCAGTGTTTTTTTTTCTAGAGAATGAGAGCAACTTTAATATTATTTCATATGGTTAGATAAATTTTTTCAGGGAACTCAACAGAAAAATGAACCAATGATAAAAATATTTCCAACTTAAGAAATAGGAAAATTTGACAACTAAAGTTGCTACTCATTCTTTGAATACCTTCAACAAGCCGAATGGTTATTGGTTAATCATTCATGTACTGAATATTTCTGCCAATGACTCCTTTTTAGTATTTCTTTTCCTAAATTATTTTAGTCCAGATCCAGCACTTGATCACAAGTGCCAGATGAAAGAAATGACTTATCTCTATCTGATGAGATTCTGAGTAACTGTTATACAATGAAAATGCTGACTAAACTTCAAAAACAAAGTGTAGATAAGAACAAATGCCGTAAATGTTTTAGTTCAAAATATTGAGTAAAGGGCCCCGCATGTGAGCCTTGTACACTGGACCATCCTTAAACTTAAGTTGAGAATAAAACTTAAGACTAATATTCAAGCAATACATGCACAAGTTGAAACTGAAATAAAAAACATAAGATGGATGCATCTTTTAAAAAAGCAAATAAACACCAAATAGTTTCTAGTCGCTCGGAAAAGAAGAATTAATCAAGAAATACTGACCTTATAATTATGGATTGATTCACTTCATCTGTAAACAAAGCAATAGGCAGATTACAAACTTATAGCTCAAAACGAATGGAAACAGCATAACCTTTTAAAACTTCATCCGTATATGAAAAAATAAGGAAAAGGTTACCTCGTATCATTTCTCGGATGGCTGTGTCAGTAATTGCATATACATGAGGGCTTTCAATTGCCTTAGACTTGTAGGCTTCAATATAGTCATTACCATACAAAGGAACTTTCTTAAAGGGATTTACGGCAACCAAAACAGGCCCAGCTTTCGTCTGAATTAAAAGTCATTAACTTAAAGATGTTATGATTAGGAAAATAAATGAAGAGAGAAAATTAAGAGATATAAGCTTACATAGATCATATCTTGGTTGTATCTATATTGCAGGTTGAATAAAACTGCTGGTTCATTCAAATAACTCAGTTGCATGAGGTCATCCACTCCATCAAGAATGTCGGGATTAGCTGGCACCAAATTATCCTCTTTCACTTTTAAAACCTATGATGGGATAGAGTGTAAATTAATCAGACCAAGAAAGAACCGAACACTCTTGAGAAATACTGTTGCTTATCTTACTTTCCCATCAGGCAGTGATATGACAGATTCAGCTCCAGAAGTTGTTATGACCTTTACCAGCTCCCAATCCCCATTTGATAGTTGAAGCCATGACTGAACCTTCTGAAATAATGAACTTCAAAAGTAAGACAAGGAAGCAAAAAAATTTAAACTATCCATTAGATCAAACAAACTCAATAAAGGACTGATTCGCTTTAATGTTAAATTATTTTCGTTTGAAATTTTTCAAACATCTTATCAAAGCAAAGAGGAATGCATTCCATCCCCAGCAGAGTATATCCACAATCATCCATATTAAATAGAAAGAAAATGAATCAATTCCCTGAACATTCTTCCACAAAAAATCAAGCTATTTATCCAACTAAATAACTAAACAGAAGGTACTATAATAAACTGATTTCAAAATACAGCAGCAAAGGAAAACTGAAATCCAAGGCCAAAATTACCTTTTTTGAACCATAAGAATTTGTATCATTCCACCTGTTTTCCCTAGAGGATGTCAAAATTGATGGCAGGGGCAACTTAACGGATACGGAGTCTTCATCCGCATTAGATGATCGATCTTTTAATGATCTACCTTTTCCACCATACGGTGAATCCTCATCAAAAAGATCCATGCCACCAGCTCGGCCTCGACCTCCCTTAGAAACCTCCCCTACTAGTGCACCATTCTCAAAACCATTTGCTCCAATCGGATTGGTGCGTCTAAATTTAACATCTCCATGTTTTTCCACAAGCAGAGGGTTCTGATTGTTGGGAAACTTGAACTCAGAGGGCAATGACTTGATGGAGTGGAAGGCAGGCAGGACACTGGATGTCTGAGGCATCTTCCCTTATAGACTTCTGCCATGACCAAAAAAGGTTACCATCGGCAATTGCAAATTGCGAAAAAGCAAAAAGTGGTAACATTTTTTCAAAATAGAAAAAGCTAACTTTCCATACAAATGGGCCTTTCAAACTTTAACAAGGCCCCCAATGAATGACTTAATCAGGATAACATAATGGAGAGAGGGGACCCTATCTCCACATAGACACTCTACTCTCCACTCCCTAATCCATTGCTCCAGGCTTTAAAGTCCTCATTCAATCGACACGTTCAACCTCATTCCAAGCTGTAAAATTCAAAATCATGAACCTAACACATCCACAACCCCACCAGCTAATTCAATGGACCCAAGCTTAATCAACTTCCCTCAAAAACATCTTCCACCTTCAATCTTTCCTTTTTCTTTTTTTCTTTTTTTTTTAAATTACTACAACATCAACACACAAACAGATCCTAGTTACACACTTCTAGCTCAAACACAAATTTCTGAGAAAGTAAAAAAAAATTAAAATCTAAAAAACAAAATCAACTAACTCGAAATGCCTCACTTAGAAACTAAAATTCAAGATAATGATAATAACAAAATTTCAAACAACAATCCTCATTTTCTTCAGCTATCCTCGTTTTACGTGCCGCGAAACAGAAACACAGTCAAAGAACGCTGAAAACAGAAACACGCACGAAATCGCAAGCTCGTTCAGATTTTCGTGAAGCGGATCCACTAACCTCAGAGAACTTTGGGAGAAGACTGAGTGAGATGAAGATCTTGCAGAACGGAGATAATGCTGAAGGAATCGCCGAGCATTGAGCGATTCAGAACTCAGAAAAACTGAGAGAAGAAGAAAAAGAAGAGAAGAGAAGAGTCTCAGCCTCACAAGGCCGCGTTTGGTTCCTCGCGCAACGAACGTATGGAGAAGAAGAGAAGAAGAAGAATTTGAAAGAAACAGCTTTTTTGGCTTTGCTTTTTCGCACTCCCTACTTAGCATAATAATCACACAAATTTTTAAAACGATTTAAAAAAAGGAGGGAGTTTTTTTTTAAACCTTTTTATTTTATTTTATGCTTTAATTCCTGGTCCCGAATGGCCCATTCAATTCTTTTCGGTTTCTTACAATATTTTAAATTTTAAATTTATATTTTTAAATTTATATTTTTAAATTTAAATTATTTTTTGCACTGCGTTTTTCCTCGCCAACCGAATTTGAAGAGAAAAATTAGTAAGTACAATATTTCTCTGGAGAATGTGAATTGACGAAACTACCCTTTTCAGGTGGCGGCTTCTAAGATTAATGAGTAATAATAATAGGGAAAATTGTTAGTTCCTCACTTACTCTCCCACAACTAGTTAGATGGCATTTCATAATTTTCTTTTGCTAATTAATAAATACCATGACTTGGTAGATTTGCACCCAAAAAATAAAGGGGTTGGTGGATTTTTTATGTTAAAATTAACCCATAACTAGTTTGTTGTTAAGTCTTACATCATTAATTTTTTTCCTTTAAGGTTGGTTGTTTGGTGCCTAAACAATTTATTTCCATGTTGCTATCAATTATCAATAAAGTAATTTGAGAATAGATAGATCACAAAAATGGCTTGGAGGATAAGTTACATGGAAATTATTTTGCTAAATGTCATATAAACTTTGAGAGGTACGTGTTAAAATCTTAATTTCATATTATGCTTTCTTCAATAAGCTATGATTTGTGTTTAAATACAGTGTGTGATGAGAGTGCATGATCTTCATGGATGCTACTTTTAAATATGCAGTGTACGTGGCCTTCATTTGAATAGTTTTTTTGCAAAGGTACAACCACTTTACAATTATAAAATTTAGGTATATGGTTCTCAGATCACATGACATTGTTAAAAAAATGCCTTTAATTTTTTTTTAAATGAGATAGAAATAGAAAAGTGTCAAAATTGATGTTACGATAAATATATATATATATATACCAAAAAATTAATTGAGACATTGGCAATGCTAATTTTTCTACATTATTATTCTGTAGTATATAGTATATATGTAGAGTGACCCATTAATGAATTTAATATGTAGTAGAATAAATAAAATTCATATACTATAAAAGTTTGATCTTTAAGAATTGAAGATAATTTAAAGAAATTTGAGTCTAATAAGACAAAAAAAAAGTTTATTGAAATATAATTCATCACTTATAAATTAAATATAATTTTTATACTACTAGAAAATAAGATAATTTAAAAAAAATGATGTTTTTTTAAGTTTTAGTTTTGAAGATTAATGTACTATCTAGAACTAAAAACAATCAAAGTTATATCTAACTAAAATTATCTCTAGCAATTCACTTAATTTTGAATAAGTGAGTTTCGTTATCTTAATCAAAATAAACAGTATCACAATGCTGACACGATCAAGTGACATAATGAGTTTCGTTATCTTAATCAAAATAAACAGTATCACAACAATGATACGATCATGTGACATGTACATTTTAAATAAATAAATATTATTAATCAGTTATGTTATGTTTAAACTAATATAAATAAGAAGATATCGCTAAGTAAAAATATATTTTAATAATTATTTATTGCTAAACATTGAAACAATAATATTATACTAACTTTAACACATCGAAGTGATTATATATATTTTATATAAAAATCCAAAAGTACGACCACGATCAAATCACATCAAAACTGAGACTTATAATCAAAGATACAAACTACAACAAGACATTATAGTAAAAAGATCATATTGGATAAAGGTGTTGGAGTTGAAATAGGTGATAGTATATGATCATTTCACCCTTATAAAAACAATTTTGATAGATAAGTAAGAAGCAAATGAATGGACAAACCTCAATAATAGGTAATCTTAAATCCGCATAGCAGTATGTTAAATTGTAGTATCAATGCAAGATCTGTCCTACAACTATGTTGTTTGAAAAAGAACTAAACAAAAGGTAGTGGATATAAAAAATGTCCGACACTGCACATGAAAATCATAATATTTGAAAGACAATAGCAGAAACTGCAGAACCGATAGACTAAAAGCAAAAGGAGAACTAACATCCTCAACAAACATCATGTGAAAGCTCATCAATATCTTAAACAGCTACACTAAAAATTGAACAAAACCATAAAGAATAATTATTGAGTGCGACTTGAAAAGGAAAAGAATAGAAGGGAGACACGAAGAAAGGTAGAATGTGGAATGATGATAAGAGCAATGTGGCCCAAAAGAAAAAAGCGAAGTTTCAATAATATTATAATGATAATGATTCGACATGAGAAACAGAAATTGTTACCAAGGTACGTTGGCATGGAGGGAGTCAAAGCAAGATAAAGGTTATTTGAATTGCTACCGTCTGATTCAGATTTGAGGTTCTGTGATGAAGTTACAGTTTCTAAATGCGTCTCCTTAAAGCATGTTCTTCACCTTTCAAATATGTTTAAGATGCAATGCATTGGTACACTGATATTGTCACCTTCAAACTTTTGTTGGTTTCTATTACAAAGCTTCAACCTGCTAATCAATACCCTTTTTTCTTACTCCAAAATCAACTCTAATCTATATCCAAATTTAGAAAAAATTGTCAATTTCTCAAATATATATTGTTAGAACTCATTAGAGTGGTCTCATTTCAATCTGGTGGAAGCCCTTTTGAGTTCATTTTTTAAATATTAAAACATGTGTTTCAGAAAAAGTTTCAATAATTGTAATTAAAAGAAGTAACTGAAAAAGAGTTGTTAATGTTTCCATAATCTTAATGCATGTTTGGTAATCTATTTCGAATCATGGACTGATCTAGATTTCACACGTATAAAGCAGACATATTATGAAGGCTTTCAGCAACATTCTTGAGTTTGTAAGAGAGTAAATTATGGTGTTCCTAGCACCACCAGCAACATCAACAACTCTTTTTATTCTATGAAGATATATAAAGGATTTCATAACCCATGTAATTTTTTTTCTCCTGTCTCCTTTTGTTTTAAACAATTTTATTCTTCTTCTTCTTCTATCTTATCCCCTTTTCCAAATAACTCTCTGTTGCTCCATTTTCTTTATAACTTTGAAGTTCTCTTTTTTCCTACACTCCATTTTTATTCACTCTAACTTGTTAGTTTAAATCTTTTTTATCTTAAATATGAATATTTTAAATAATATCTCAAATATAGATAAAACCACAAAAAAATAAATATTAACAAATATATCAAAATTAATATATATATATATATATATATAATATTATATAAAATAATAAAAATTATAATAATGTTAATAATTAAATTTTAACTTGATAAAATAACACAGTAAAAATGAGATACACTGGCACTAATACACTTGTATTTCCACTAGCCAATGCAAGTTGAATAATAACATTGAACTGTGTCATGCGAAAACGCCGTTTGATTATTGATGGATTTAACCAAAAAAAGTATTTCTCTCCATTATTGATGGATTTATCCGATATTTGCAGTTTCAGCATTGCCAAGACATTCTAAAATCGAGATTCAGATTTTGGATCGGGAAACGAATCATGAATCATAATTTTGCATCGAATAATAAGGTTCAGATACAAAAAATTATTTCAATTACATTATTAAGATGATATATAATGTTCCATGTAAAAAATTTGAACTATAAATTGGTAAAAACAACTTAAGCATAAGTTCATATAAAACAAGACTATCAATCATTTATAAGTTTCTGATCTTTATTTTAGAAGAAGGAAGATGATTAGTCCATGCATTCAATGAATGAAAGAAAAATAAAGGTGAAATAATCAAATAGGATAAATTATCAAGTATTCTTCAAATTCCTTCTTATTTGAAATTTTTTTCAGGACAACTGATGAAAAAAGGTACAAACATACGAATTATTGAACCAAATCAGTGATACGAATTACATGTATTGATTCATGTATCGTAAGGTACAAAATTGTTTAAAGTTCTCTTATGATACCAATAGATAAAAGTAGTCAAAACGTATCGAATCGTAAGATTCTAATCACCATTTGCAGCACAGGATTCTGATGGGGGACAAAAGTCACCTACAATCTGCACCAACTGCATCAAGAATCGATTTGAAACCATCCCTTTCCAGGCATGCAGCTAATTCAGCCTGAAACCAATTGAATGAGAATGAGAATGAGAATTTCGGTGCATAAACTAAGTGATTTGAGTCGTTAACCATAATCTGAGGAATAGGTGCACGAGAACTTTAGTGCATACACATTAGTTTTGGTACATACCTTTATCTGAGGAATAAGTGCGGGTCCCCCATAAGCAAATGCAGTATAGAGCTGAACTAGAGTTGCCCCAGCTCGTATTTTCTTATATGCATCTTCCCCACTAAATTAATATAAAATCTCAGACAAATTTTGTATACTTCATTTTATTCTAAATAATAACAAAAAAGATATATACTGCAGATAGCTAGGAATCAACTACACTAATAAATGAACATGAAAATTTTACCTGCTAATGCCGCCGCAACCAATCAAAGGAATCTTGCCCTGGTATACATGAAATAACAGGGCCAAGTTGTTAAGCCTGACAAACATATACGAGCAAAGCATGACAAAGAACAGTGCAAAAATAGAAAAATAGAGCTAGAGAACAAAAGATAAGAGCTCTAATGATTTTGAGATGCATCAACAAGACGGCTAAATAGGGAAATAAACCTTGAACTGTATAGGAAAGAGGAAAACAAATCAACGAGATGCCACACTGTACTACACAGAATGCAACCAAGTGTTTGTCACAGCCTCACAGGTATTTGCTAGTCATGTTATTATGTGCTAGTATACACATGCCAAATCTATAATTAAAAATATTGGAAATAATTAACAGCAAAAGGAACTTAAAGATTCGATCATGTTCTGAGTATTTTCCATACAGCAGCCGTGAATTAGCATCTAGAACACTGTATTGCTTGCATAATCCAGAGTAATTTCATGCATTAGAGACATGGGATTTTGTGCACATGTCAACTCTATCTCACTATAATTTACAAATAACACAGTAAAACCACCAGACTTACCCTTGTCAAGAGATACATCTCCTTCAAGATGTCGGTGGAGAGGTTGAAGAGAGGCTTTCCACTCAAGCCACCAGTTTCTGAAGCCAATGGATTTTTACTGACAGGATCTGGTCTTGAAATGGTTGTGTTTGATACAATCTAGAAACAATAAATAAATAGAGCAAATGAAGTAAACATTGTAAAATTAGAAGCTTTAAGTTCCATTTAGTGGGAACTGATTGAAATTAGTAATGGAGCAGAGAGATACCAGTCCATCCAAGTGAAGAGCCAAGGCAACCTATAATCAAGCAAAAACTGTTATAAAGTCAGAACATGAACATAGAAGAATGACAATTACATGCACATGCTTACTGCAGCAATATCTTCAAGGTCTTCTTTTGACAAATCTGGCGCAATTTTTACCAGCAATGGAGGTGGGCCCTCCTCACCCCACTGCATTTCATCACGAGCAGCCTGAACCTTCACAAAAGGGAAATTTTGCAAGAGTCAAACTCCCAAGTATGCAACACAAAAACGCATGGAAGAAGATTCGCATCCTAGTTCCAAATTCTACCTTCTTAACAAGATCTTTTAGTTGCTTTCTTCCTTGAAGCATGCGCAATCCAGGGGTATTGGGCGATGAAACATTAATCACCTAGAAAAGGATATTAAGCGCATTAAACAACAGAACAGAGTGACAAGAATTTGTCCTACAAATTCGTAGTAAGCCACAGAAATGCCGAGTTAAAAGAAATTGGGACTGTGTTTTTCCATCTATTTCTATACGGGCACATACTTCCCCCACCCTGTTGACTATGCCCAGTCCCTGATAGATTTCGCTCTCATCCCTTCAGCTTCTTCTACAAGAGTTTTCTCACTTTTCTAAACTAGTAGGGAATTGGTACCCGATATGTAACACCCTTGACAAGGACAAGGATATTAACCAGGCAGTAAAGGCAATGATCCTGGATATAAATCCTCAACCACACCTCTTCCCTCAGAAAATAAAAAAAAATGTACAAAAACCTTATCTTTCAATTGGTTAGCTTTTAGATGCTGCAAAAGTTCATTTTTAATATATAGAGTATACGTAAACTCAAGACACAATTTAATAAGTATAGGATTGCAATCCTTTTTTTTTTTTTTTTTTTTTTAAAAAAAGGCATAAAATACATGCAAAACCTAAAAAAAAAAAGAAAAGGACACAAACTACCTTGATAGCATTTATCAAATTAAAAAATAAGTTTTTTGTACATTTTTTTTTATTTTCTGAGGGAAGAGGTGTGGTTGAGGATTTATATCCAGGATCATTGCCTTTACTGCCTGGT